>Ga0172373_10002801_pt1 | contig 26380 bp, 3 predicted proteins | sample Lak10m_2_FD_114546 | JGI IMG/M metagenome (GOLD analysis project Ga0172373, IMG submission 114546) | Freshwater microbial communities from Kabuno Bay, South-Kivu, Congo - kab_092012_10m | ecosystem: Environmental > Aquatic > Freshwater > Lake | place: Democratic Republic of the Congo: South-Kivu...
AGGCAGCGTATTGACTGCGCCCGGCCATGCCCGTGGCTACACGGCTTCCGACAAGCACCACTCGCCCGTGTCCCGTGGACATCATTCGCGGCACCAGGATATCGGCCAGGAAGGTGATGGCCTGCACGTGAATTCGCCACATGCGCTCGCCGGCAACCGGATCAAGCTCGCCCAATGGAGCGGTGCTCATCCAACCCGCCGCGTGGATTAATGCTGCGGGACAAACCTCGGGGATGACCTGCTGCAGTCGGGCATCGCGCGGAGCGAGTGTGCCCAGATCGATGGCGCAGGTTTGCAGGTTGGCGTGCTGTAGAGGGCTTGGCTGCAGATCAAGTCCCTTCACCTGCCAGCCATCGGCCAGCAGGCGTCGCACCATGGCAAGCCCTATCCCTGATGAGCTTCCGGTGACAACAGCGCAGGGAGCGACGTCAGTCAAGGCGAATCTTCTTTTCGTCTACGATCTTGGCTGATGACGCGATGTCGTCAGACTGGAATCGCACGAAGTCGGCCACTGAGCCCCCGCCCGGCACGATTCCATCGGCAAGCAGTCGTTCCCGCATGGGTCCTGCAAGCTCCTTGTTGACAGCAGCGTTCAACCGCTCAACCAGCGCAGGAGGGGTCTTGGCAGGTGCCCACAGGCCGTACCAGCTGGCGCAGCTGAAACCTTTGAGGGTTTCCCCGGCCGTTGCAACATCAGGCATGTTGGCAAGCCGCTGCTCGGAGGTGACGGCCACCACCTTTAATTGCCCGGAGCGATGAAATTGCAACGAGCCGAGTACCGGGTCAATAAAGCCTTCGATCTGCCCGCCCACCAGATCCTGCATCGCGGGTGTTGTGCCCTTGTAGGGGATGACGGTCACGGAAATGTTGGCCGCTGTTTCAAGCTTTGCAGTGCACAGATGGCCAGCCGAGCCTATGGACCCTGTAGCGAAATTCAGTGAACCGGGTTTTGCGCGGGCGGCAGCGATCAATCCGGTGAGATCGCTTACGCCCAGCTTGTTGCTGATGGCGATGGAAAGTGGCGCGAGTGCCACCAGACTGATTGGGCTGAAGTCGCTCTGTACCTTGTACGGCACAGAGCTCATGGTGAGGGGCGCGGTGACAAAGGTACTTGCGTTGAAAAGCAGGGTGTAGCCGTCGGGGCTGGACTTGGCGACGACATCGGCTCCGATGACGCCATTGCCACCCGGACGATTTTCAACCACGAAGTTCTGACCGAACTGCTCGCCCAGGCGCTGCGCAAGCAGGCGAGCAACTCGGTCAAGCGTGCCGCCTGGCGGGAATGGAATGACCATGCGTACCGGGCGCTCTGGCCATGCGGATGCAGGAGTCTGTGCATGGGCGCGGAGCGGCACAGCGATTGTGAGGGCCGCGAGCGCGAGCGAACAAAGCAGGGAATACCGGCGAAATTTCACGAGGTCTCCTCAGGGCATGGTAAGCGTCGGATAATGATAACGGAACGTCTGTGAGGTGGCTGGTGCCGGCCGCTTGTTGTAATGTGCCGGCCTCATCAACCCCTGAAACTGGGCGTGGTCTAGTGAGCGCAACCAACCCACCGTCAACGACGCCTTCAACAGCCCCGCCGGTAGGCGCTGGATCAGCCTCCAAAGCAGCCGATGGATCTGCACCGGTGGCAGTGGGCATGTCGACTGTCGATCTGGCCTTTGTGGGCGGTTTCATTGCGGTGGCGCTGCTCATAGGATTTGGCGGGAGGCGCCTCTCTCGGCGAGCCTACAGCCGCTTGCTATTGCTTCTGGCGCTTCTGATGGCGGTGTTCATCGCGCTCTACCAATATTTTGATGTGTCGCGTGAACCCGAGAACGCCCTGGTACACGCCGCCGCCATGGCGTTTGCACAGCTGGGGGTGTACGGCCTGACCTTCAAGGTGTGGCTTGCGATCAACTACCACCAGATGTCGCGACATGCGCGGGTATGGATGCATCTGGTGTCTCATACGTCGTTTGCGCTCGCAATTTTTGCAGGTTACTGGATGAAGCTTCAGCACCCTGCTATTGCGCTTTTAATCTATCCGCTTAACAGCCTTTCTTTGTCGCTGGTCGCGCAGGCCATCGAAGACGGTAGGGAGGGGCGGGATGCCAGCTAGGTAACAGCGCTCTAACCGGCAGCCTGGTGGCGTAAATCAGTGGCACAGCTGATATGCCGTTGTACGGATGATCGCTGAACGATCCTCGATATCAAAAGGGACCTCCAGCAAGACCTCTTTGGTTACAAAGCGAAGATTGAATGGCGGCGCGTCGAGACTGACCCCGCTATTGAGCGATAGGCGAATTCTGGGTCCAGAGCGCTTATCGAGATTCGGGGTGTGGTCTTGCTCAGCGGGTAGATGCTCGGTCACGATGAGATACCGGTAGGGTCGCGACTGATGCAGCCTGTCCACGAACGAGTGGATTTCCCGGTTGCTCAGGTGCTGAAGCACCTGCCGGACAAGCGCGAAATCGCCGGGCGGGAGGTCGTCGGTTGCAAGGTTGAGGTGTTGAAATTCAAGATTGGGTGCCGAGAAGTTTGACCTGTTTTGCTGAAGGATAACTTCGGAAACATCGCAGGCGATGTATCGCTTCGCAAGTGGAAGAAACCGACGGCCGACTTCAAAGTCTCCGCAGCCGATGTCCACGACCGTATTGTGTTCACGCTGCGCAATGAAGGCCGATACCGCATTGACATAGGGTTGAACGATCTCGTCCTCGTGGGATCCTGCTCCAGACGTAGGTCTGCCCTGGTCATCGTGGCCCCATGCACCCTCGGAATAGATTCGATCGAAAATCTCTGGGGTTGAGAGTGCCTTGTATCGGTTTTCCATGCCGAAAACCATTTGGCGAACACGCTGGATGTCGCGCTTCATTCGTCGAACCAGTTTGGTTTGCATTCTGATCAGCTCTCAGAAGTTGAATCATGATCTGCTATGCCGAATCGCGGCGCGTCATTCGCGCCCTCACGCATGGGCGTTGCCGGCGCAGGACGTTCCTCAATCGGTGTGGCGGGTGCGGAGTCTGGCCTGAGTTCCGGAGGGTCTGATATTGCCGGGGCTGCTGGACGGGCCTGCGGCGTGCGGTTCATGGCACCGGCAAGCGTTTCCTGCGCGGCGCGAATCGTTGCTGCGTCTCCTTCCATTGCGCGCAGTGCGAGATCGAGCAGCGCTCCGGTAGTAGGCGGAGCGGCCATTTGAGCGGCCGAGGGCAGTATGACTGCTTCCATTCGTGACACTGCTCGTGCCGCTACCGCGGTGAGGGTTGATGTTCGCCGCAACCGGTCGCCGGTATCGGTCGGGGTTGACTGAGCAGACGCGAGGTCGATGGCCCTTGACGAAAGCGCGAACGCATCGGGAATCGACGAGAGACCGGACTGCTGGATCAGCGGGGATTCCGCTGCGAACGCGGGCCTTGATGCGAGCGTGCCAAAGCTCGCTGTTCCCGACTGCCCCGATGCTGACGGAGTGTCGATCAACCACGTGCTTGCAGTCAGGACCGAGACCGCCATCTCGCGTGTGATCGTGGGTTGCCCCGCCAGCATCACAATTCGGCGGCTGGCAGCCTCGATCAGCCCCTGCTGGATACGTCCTGTCTGAGAAAACAGTGCGATAAATCCATTGGGTGAACTGGATCGGATTCCGCCGGGCCCTGGCTGGAGATCCCCCGTACTGCCAAGGACTACGTCACCGTTGGCCAGGTTGCTGACCTCGATGGCCGAGGCCTCAAATCGAAGTGCCCGATCGCCAAACCCGCCCACGCCACCTTGCGCCTGAAGGCTGATTGAGCCCGCGGTTTGCAGATGATTCGCAACGCCTTGCGCCAGGGTGACGATAGCTCCATTGGCTTCCATCCGGATTGGGCCCGACCCTGCATGGACTGATGACAAAGCGATGGACCCGCCTGCGAGGATGTCAATCGCTTTTTCAGCGCGTAGCGGTGTTGGGCCATCGAGCATGACTGAATCACGATCATGAATGCTGATTGAGCCTGAACTGCTGACCGCGTGAAACCTTGCTACATCAGTGGGAAGCGGCCGGGTCGAGTTACCAATATCCCCCTCTGCAACGATGCTCAAGGAATTGCCTCGAATCAGAGCGTCAGCTGCAGCGGAAACAGAGCCAGTGGGAGCGTGCAGGGCGATTGACTTGCCGCTGACCACCGAGCCGCCTGCGAGGACAAGGCTCCCACTGTCGCTGAGCAATCCAACATCGCCTTGATCAGCCAGGAGCCTGAGCAGTACGGTATTGCCGCTCGAGCGTGCATAGAGGTCACCCTGCCGGACGCGAATATCCGGTTGTCCGCTCAATTCAAGTGGACGTGACGGTGTGGCCTCGCTTGATGCGGCATCGATATTCAGTCGCCCAGCGGTGCGGAGCACTGCGGTGCTGCCGGCCTCCGCGGGCCCAAGCGTGCCGCCCACGTTGAGCGTTAACGGACCGGCGAGCGCCTCCACGGAAGCAACTTTGAGCGCACCGCCGGTGGTGAGGCTTACAGACCCTGCAGCGCGGAATGTTGCGCCCACTGCCACAACAAGGGCGTCACGCTCGGTGATTCGAATCGATCCGCGTGTACTGACCGCCTGAACGCGCTCGATATCGGTATTGATGGGGAGCGATTCCTCGCCAATGCTGTCCAGCGCCGCCAACCCAAGCGACTGGGCGCGAACCACCGCCCCTGCGCCTGCAGTGATCGCGCCTGATGGCGCATTGAGATTCACTGTGGAGGCGTTGACCACGGCATCGGGCTCGATTGCGAGCGCGCCCTGGGTTGCGATCAGATTCAACTTGCCCGGCTCTGCCACCGCCCGTCGCACGTACAGACTGGCTGGGCTCGCCAGATTGATATCCCCGGCACGCGCGAGAAGATCAACCGTGCCAGCAGCCTTGATGGGATGCTCGGCAGACCCCAGAGAAGTCGCTGCATCGAGTGAGATGACTGAACCTGCCTTGAGCGAGGCATCGCTGACACTATCTGCTCCGCTAATGGATCCGCCGCTGACAAGGCTGAGCGAGCCTGAGCTTGCCTCGATTTCTGAAACACTCAGAGATCCCCCCGCCGTGATGCTCACCGAGCCCGCAGCACGAACGGCTGTTCCGGTCGCGATGCTCAGATCGTTGCGTTCGCTGATAAATACTGATCCGTTGATGCTGCGACCCGAGAGTTGTGACACGTTGGTGTTGAGTGCTTGTGTAGACAGACCTATGTCACCGGTTGTCTGGAGCACGAGAGTCTGGGCGCTGATCAGACTGCCCGCCGATGACTTGAGTGAGCCCGCCTCGGCATCAATGTGAACGTTCCTGCCCTCAACGGCGGCGGCAGCGCCAAGCGTGAGGTTGCCGGCCGTTGCTCGAAGGTGGATGCTGCCCTCGTTGGCGAGAACGGTTTGCAGCGTTGCGTCTCGCTGGATGATGGCGTCGATGGAGCCCCTTGCGCTGATCGCGCTGAGTTGTGCAACGTCGGTTCGAATTGGCTGCGAGGATGAGCCGATATCGTCGCGTGCATTGACGCTCAAGGCGTGACTTCGAAGGCTGGCTCCAGCGGAGGAATCGACCGCTCCCGCGGGCGCATGAAGTGCGATGCGCCTCGCTTCAACGACTGCGTTCGCCCCCAGGGTAAGGTGCCCGCCCTGGCTCCGCAAATCAACGTTACCCTGATCCGCCTGCGCCCCATTAATCACCAGATCGCCGAGCGAAGTTGCATAGGCGTCACCGGCGCGCACCCGCAGATTGAGCTGGCCCGAGACCATCAACGGACGGTCAGCTGAGGAGTCGGTGGCTCCGGCATTGATTGTGATGGATCCTGCAGTCGTGAGCGCGATTCCGCTGGCGATGTCGGTCGGCCCCACTGTGCCGCCTATCTCGAGCGTCATCGGACCAGTCGTGGCCTCAAGCCTGGACGCTCTCAGTGCACCACCGGTGCTGATGCTGACCGCCCTGGCAGCGCTGAACGGCGTACCGGGCTCGACAATCAGATCGTCGAGTTCCGTGACGCGGATGGAGCCGTCGACGCTCACGGCCTGGATTCGATCGACCTCGGTAACTATCGGAAGCGTCAGGGTACCCAGATCGGCTTGGGCACTCAGGTTGAGCGACCGAGCGCGAATCACGGATCCCGCTGCAGCGGTGATCGCGCCTGCGGGTGACGCCAGCTGTATGCCTGCGCCACTCACGACGGCCCCGGCTTCGAGCGCGAGGGGACCGACTGCGGCGCTCATCTTCAGATTGCCCACGTCGGCGACCGCACGTCGCACCACCAGCGCCGCTGCCCCCAATATGTTGACATCGCCTGCGCGGGCGCGGAGATCGAGCGTACCCGTCACTTTGACGGCTTCTGTTGCTGAACCGATTCCGCTTGCCGCATCGAGGGTTACGATGGTGGCTGCTTTCAGAAATGAAACAGTGGCCCCGTTGGTGCCGCCAATTGAGCCGCCGCTGGTGAGACCGATTGCGCCCGTGGATGCCTCCACCTCGGCGATGCCCAACGAGCCACCGGCGGTGATGCTCACCGATCCGGCTGCACGAACAACCCTGCCCGCCGCGACCATCAGATCATCGCGCTCGGAAACATTGATGGAGCCGGTGTCACTTTGCGCGGCCAGCGACTGGATGTCGGTGGCAAGCGGCTGAGTGCTTAAGCCGACGTCACCGGCTGCGTTGATGGTCAGTGATTGAGCCTTTATCAGGCTTCCTGCTTCCGCCCTTAGCGCACCACCCGGCGCATGAAGGCTCAACGCCTGTCCTTGCACGATGGCGCCTGCACTGAAGACGATATGGCCTGAATTGGCACGCAGGCTCACATTGCCCTGGTCTGCCCGGAGTCGGCTGACAACTGCGTCACCGCTGGTCGACGCGTAAATGCTGCCGCTCTGCGATTGCAGGTCGATGGGCCCCGTGACGGGCAGTGGGTCGGTGGGTGACCCGATGTCCTGCGATGCGGCAACACTGAAGCGATTGATTTGCGTGGTGGCCGTGGCAAAACCGTTGGTAGTCCAGCCGAAGGATCCGGTCTGAATCGAGACGGTCTGGGCAGCCAGTGCGCGACTCGCTTGTCCATCCGGGTTCACCAGACTCACGGATGGCCCTGAAAGGCTGAGCTGGTCAATGGTGCCGCTGCCGGTGAGCGTCATCGACAGGGTGTTGATTCCAGTGAACCCGACCGGACGCGTGTCGTTTGCGGTCATTCCCGACGAAAAGTTGATTCGGGCGTTGCTTGCATTGATGCTGAGCGATGCGCCCGACTGCGCGAGCCCGCCGAAGTTGAGGGCTGATGCAAATGTCACCTGACTGGCGCTTTCAATGATGAGACGGCCGCCTCCAGACAACGCGAGTGCGCCCGCCAGTGAGACCTGTCCGCTGGCGCGTACTCGAACATCGCCCGCCACATTCAGTCGGCCACCGAGCACTACATCAGCACCAGACTCGATCACAAGGCCCTCGAGCGTGAGGAGTTCGTTGACACGAAGCTCCAACCCCCCGCCGGTGGACTCAAGCAGCCCAAGGCTGGATCGAGCGACACGCAGCGCGTCTCCCACGCGATAGCCTGAGCCGGCTGCACCGAGCTGAACAGCGGTGACCGCGCCAGCTGTGACCGTGATGGTGGCAGTTGCGCCTGTACCGCTTCCCCCGATGAGGGCTACCGACTCATAGCGTCCGTCCGCATAGCGTGTGCCGGGCATGCTAATGCCAAGCTGCGCGATGCCGTCTCCCACACCCGACTCGATCGTGACCGATCCCCCGGCCTTCAGCGTGAGCAGATCGCTGCTCCCGGTTCCGCCCACAACCGGTCCGGTTACGCGCAGTGTCGCGGCTGTGTTTTGAGTCGCTGCGTTGAGTTCGGCGGATCCGTTGACCCGAACGGCGTCGTCGATCAGGATGGGCTCGTCGGTACGAACCTGGGTTCCGTCGTGAAGCGTGGTGGTTTGACGGGTGCCGTAGATTGTTAGTGCATCGAGTTCAATCGAGCCATCGATATCGGTCTCGCTGCCCGCCGATCGTGCGTCCACCACCAGTCGAACCGGTAGATCAAGTACCTGCGAGCCTGCGTCAATCACAAGGTGATTGGCGCGTTGGGGCGAACCGAGGGTGAGGGTGGAAATCTCTCCTGCGCCAACACCGGCAGGATCGATCTGGTAAAGATTGCCGACGACCCCACCTGGAACGGTTTGCGCCGTAACGGGGGTTGCGCTGAGAACCATGGTCGTGAGCGTTGCAGGCGGTGCGATGACCAGCGCATCGTCCACGCCATCCTGATCAAGCGAAGCCAGATTGATATTCGCGGAGGACGCAGTCACCTCTTTGGCGACCGGGGCGGTACCCGTATCAACGCCGCCTGCAGTACTGCTCCGCAGCTCGCCCGCCACGGTGGTGCTCTCGGTCACCTCCAGCCTGACCTTCGCGGCGGTGAGTGTGCCGTCAATCGTCAATCGCCGTGCGCGAACGACCACCGATACATCTCCCAGATCGGCGGCCGTGGCGTCGCTTCCAGCGCGGATCCAGAGATCATCGCCGATCAGCACCAGCTCCCGCAGTGCAGGATCCCAGCGCACCGATTCGGTGTCGTAGATGGCTAGACCCGGGGTGAGGGTCAGAGGCTTGATGGCGGAAGCGGCGGCAGCGGCGGGGACAGACAGCGCGAGCGAGTCATCGCCGAGCGCGGACGCCGATCCAGTCAGCCTGAATTCGGAGGAGGCGGAACCCGCTTCCAACGACCCGCCAAAACGATAGTCGTACTGGTCAATTCCGGCGCTCGCCGTAACCGTGAGAACGGGCTGTGCGAGCGCGGTAATCCGCATGCGGTCTGCTTCGGGAGTCAGCAGTATTTCCGCCAAGCCCCCTGGGGGCGAAACAGTTTGACTGGTGCCCTTTGCGTCAATGAGATTGAGTTGCCCGGCGGCGTACCGGGCATCAATCTTCACCGCATTGACCCCCAGCAACGCGATGGTTCCGCGGGTGGTGTTCTGACCATCGTCGGCGACGATGAGGATCTGGGTGGGGCTGCCGTTCAATGCGGGCGTCAAAAGGAGTGCTGGCTGAGCGAGCAGGGCATTGAGCGCACTGATCGGACCGCTCAAGGTGATCGCGCCGTTGGCGCTGGTTGAGGCCAATGAGGTCGGGAGGCTGTAGCCTTGGGCGAGGCTGATGGCGCCGCCGGCTGCACTGAGTGTGACTGTCAGATTGGGGCTGTCCGCATCAAAAATCAGATCGGAAGGGAATGCCAGCGCGGTGGGCTCGGTGGCCCGCGCGGTCAGTGGATTCACCGACAGTAATGAGGGGGAGGCACCCAATGGGGGCACTGCGATTCGGACAATCGGTTGTCCCGACGCCAGTGCGATGATTTGCGCGCTGTCTGGCGAGAAGGCTGCATCCCGCCAGTCGAGCCCCGTTGCGAACCCCATTTGTTCTAGCGGTTGCCAGCTCGCGCCCCCGTCCCGGGAAAGCCACAGCCCGCCTTGCGTGCCGGCAGCGGCAGCGAGCGCCATCCGGCCGTTATTGCTGAAAGTGATGGAGGCCCAGTCGCGAACGGGCGCCACGGGCTTCCATGTCCAGTTTGCACTGGAGGTGTCAGCCCGGTAGATCGCGCCGTTTCGAGCTGCGGCCAGCAGCACTCGGCCTTCAGCGTCACTGGCCACCGCGCTCCAATCAGCCGTGGTGGGCAAGCCCGCCGTGGTTTCAGTCCAGTTGAACGTGGTGGCGTCCGCGGGTGAAGCGATCATCAGCCGACCGCGCTCAGACTGATTCGCTGCCGAACCCGCTGCAGCAATGAGCTGCGTGCCCGATGCGTTTGCAGCAATTGAGCGCCAGTTCAGGTTGGGTAGTGACAGATTGGCCCAGGCGGAATTGGTGCGGTTGTCCTCCGAAAGACGCATGCCTCCCGGCAAGCTCTTCCAGACCAGCTTGCCGCTCGCGTCGCGTGACTGCTCGCGGGTGGCAAGGTCGGCCGCGAGCACGCGTCCATCTGGCAGCAACGTAAGCGATGTGTAGGCGTCGGCGGGCGCCCGGGTGATGGTCCAGTTGATACCGCCATCTACCGAGACTGCGATGCCGCCTGGGCTGGCCCCGGAGGCTGCAGCCGCGATGGTCTGGCCATCTGCAGAGATGGCGACAGCGCTCCAGGCCCAGCCCTTGGGGGCGGCGCTTGCAGGCAGCCATGAGCTTCCACCGTCGCTGGACAGCATGATGCTGCCATCGGTCTCGCCGCCGCCCGCAATTGCCACCATTCTTGAAGGCGATACAGCGAGATCGCGCCAGGCGGCAGCGGGCGCGGTGTCCTGGATTGCCTGGAGCTTGATTGTCGACTGAGTGCTGACCGCTCCGCGCTGAAGATAAACGCTTAGCTCGCGACTGGGCTCGGTGCTGGTGTAGCGATAGGTGACCGAATCGGCCGATGTGAAGTAGGCGTTGAGGGCCGAGAGCGTGCCGCTAACGCTCTGGGTGGTGCTGGTTCCGGTAATGGATACGCCGCTGGCCGCTCTGGCGGTCAGTGCCCCGTCGGGGGCGCTGAGCACCACTGTGTACAGGCCGTCGGATTCGCCATCAAAGGGTAGGCCGCTAAAGCGGATGGGTAGTGCCGAATTCCGGGCCATGCTGAAGCTCTGTGGAACAGAGATCGACAAGGCCTTATCGCTTCGGCCATACAGGCTCGCAATGGAGGAGGGTAGCGTTGAACTGAGATCGATGAGCGTACCTTCGTCTTCATCTGTCTCGTTGATTCGCGTAGTGCCCAGACCGGCCACCAGCACGTAGCGGTCGACGCCCGGCCCGCCTGTGATGTCATCGATGCCGGCGCTACCGTAGAGAATATCTGCGCCGTCGCCGCCAGCCAGGGTGTCAAAACCTTCGCCCCCCACCAGTACATCGTTGCCCTTGCCACCCACCAGGCGGTCATTGCCGGCACCGCCCATGAGCGTGACGGACGCAAGACTGGCCGACGCATCGATGTCGCCACTGCCATCCAGCGCGGACACGGTGCCGCCTGCCACGCCAACGCGCACGGTATTGTGGCCCGCGCCGCCGCGAACCTCGATAGGTACTGTCTTGAGCGCGCGCGCATCCAGCGTGTCGTTGCCCTGACCGAGATCCACCACGAGTCTGGTGACGTTACTGAAGCGTGTATAGGCGCCTTCGAATTCGACGTCGACCGTACCGTTGGCACCCGACACAATCCAGCTCTCGCCATGGTCGGTATTGTCAAGATAGAGACGCTCGGTTGCACGCGGTCCTGCGTTCAGCGTCAGGACACCGTCGACCACTTTTCCGAGGACTGGTGTGACCTTGGGCGCGTTAAAGGTGAGCTGCAGCAGGCGAACCTTGAAGAGGTCGTATTGGAAGTTGATCGAGAAGGGCGAGATTCCCACTTCGCCCCAGATGAACCCGGTGAAATCAATTGCAGTGCTGATGTCGAACAAATTGAGGGGGTTGAAGCCCTTGTAGAACAGCATGGTGATGACTTCAGATCCCCGGATTTTTCCGTCACCAATCAGTGTGACGCCGTTATCGAGGACATTGCCTGAGGCGTCACGCTTGACCTGCGCACGTGGAATATCAGCGAGGTCGACGTCTATGCTGGCGGTGATTGACCCCCCTACGCCGGCAGTCACTACGCCCGCGAGGCTTACACCACCTTTTAAACCGATTGAAACCTCGAGTCCGAACTCCTTCTTCTCGACTCCGCCGGTGCCTGGAATGGGTGTGCCATTGGAGTCAAGCTGGGGAAGGCTGAAATCACTCACGAAGAAACCATCCAGTGCCAGCAGCGGATTGTTGCGCTCGAAGGCTTGCGTGAGTCCGTAGGTGTCGTAGCCAAAGGCAAGATCGACGTAGGCCTTTGCCCGCCCCAGTGCGCCGATGACAATGGAGATCCAGGATAGCGTGGGCTCTGGAATAGGAATCCGGGCAAGTTCAACGTCAAATCCAATCTCGAACTCAAGCAGAGGGAGTTCGTAGGTGAAGAGCGTTGCGCCCTGGCCGTTGAAGAGTTTCGCAAGGTTGCCGATGTCAGTGAGATATTTCAGGAACTGAAGACCAGAGCGCTCGCTCTGCCTGACTGCGCCCCGCCCGCCCTGAGCGGTTTCGGCGAGGTTGCTGATGTCAATCGAAAGGCTTTCGGGTAGTGCCAGCGTCGCGCTAATCCCCGAGACAAGCAGCTTCTGCAGATCGATATCGCTCGCTTTCTCCCAGGAATAATTGGCGGCTCCAATGTTTCGTAGCGAGCCGAGCAGCAGTTCGCCACCGGTTGAACCCAGACCCTTGATGACCGACGGCATGGCGAGCGCAAAGCGAGCCGCGTCAAGAAACGCCCAATTGATGGGCTTTGCCCACTCAACGCCTTTTGCGATGAGGATTTGATTGACGGTGTCGATCACACCGCGCAGGGTTGGGTCCTTGGGGAGAACGATCTCCATGCCCTTGATGGGCGTGACCAGGGCGTCCACCACCGCGCGAATCGGTTCGGTCACGGCGCTGACCTTCTCCGCAATCGGCAGCAGGAAATCTCGAATCATCGAACCCAGGTCGATCCGCAGGTTTTCGATGGAGATTGATGGGAAATTGAGCGAGGGGTCGGACAGCTTCCATCCCCATTCCACGTTGAAGTCACCCCGCAGTTTTGGCAGGAAGCCCAGCCCGGGCATGGACAACTCCAAGCCCAGTCCCAGATCGGCCGTGACCCTTACATCGCCACGGAAGCTGCCGAGCGGGTTGGCGATCAGGCTGCGCAGTGGCAGGCGAGCGTTCGTCTGGCCTTGCATATCAAGAACGAGGCCCGCGGAAATGCTGCTTGGCTGGAAGCCAGGCTCGTTGGGTTTGGAATCAAGGTCCCTGACGCGCGCGCCAAACATGAGAAGTTGCGCACTTCCTTCCAAGGGCACTGTCTTGTTGGGGTCAGTGGGTGCGCCATCGAGCCAGGCACTCGCCGTGAGCCGGATTTCGGGCGTCTGGTCAGGGTTGGTGCCCAGGAAGAGACCGTCACGAACCGAGAGGCCAAAGGCCAGATCGACGTCCCACCCAAGCCTGGCTTCGATCCCGCCGTCGAGCTTGAAAGCAAAGCCTGGCACGTCGATATTGAGCGGGAAGGCCACACCGCCTCTCAGCAGATCGCCGCCGAGGTTCATGTCGAACATCAGCGCATCAACGTTCAGTTTCGGAATGGCCATGCCTTCGGACCAGGGCACCAGGCGTGTGCCGCCTTCATCGTAGAACGCGACGTCGATGTCGCTGATGTTGATGATCTGGTCGTCGTTATAGTCGCGCAGCCACCCCAGAGAACTGAACACATCAAAGAGCGCCTGTCTGGCCAGCTTGACCGTCTGGCCTGGACCTGACAGCGTCTCCCGTAGCTGGCGGAGCAGGTTGTTACGAAGGTCGCCTATCAGGCTGGCTGCCCCGCCCAGGACCTCGCCCACCATAGGAATATCGGAGAGGAACTGGGACTCAAATCCACGCTGAATCACACCCAGCCCCAGATCGACTCCGTCGAGCAGGGTGGTGGGGTCATAGAGCAGGTTGTAGAGCAGCGTGTTCGCACCCTCCGTGCTGGTGAAGCCGCTTAGCCGATCGAGATCGGGCAGCTGCACGCGAAGGGCTGGCGCACCCGTGCTGATGCCCACCAGCTGACTGACAAAGGTTTCGAGGCCGCGAGATCCCAGGGCTGGATCGGTATCGATGGTGATGCTGCCGAGGGGAACCCGGACGCCAGCGATCAGGGCCTGCACCGGCAGATCAATCAGGAGCGCACCCGCGCTGCTGGGCACCGGCTTGCCGCCAACCAGGCCGATTCGTACCGCTGCGGGCTCGGTGGTGTCGGCTTTGGCGTCCGCGTCAAGAATCACCCGTCCACCGGTAATTCTCAGTGCCTCGCTTCCCAGGCGGTAGACCGCGCTCAGATTGCTGGCATTGATCGATGCTGTGAGCTCAGCGCGGGTACCCGTGTTGGTGGTGGCATTGAAGTCTTCAACGGAAACCAGAGGCGTGCCAGCGGGTGAGCCGGGGAGGGCCAGGGCCAGTCGTGTCACCAGCCGGGCTCCTACGGCGTAAGAGCCTTTCCCGCTTCCCGAAATATCGAGAAGCTCTTCGAGTCCGGCGGGAATCGACTGCCCCGGGTTGGCGATTGACCAGAGCTTGGCCATGTTGAGGTCGAGATCGAAGCTGTCCCGATGTTCAATGCCAATCTGCAGGTCTACAAGCAACAGTCCTCGTGCTGCGTCGAGCGACAGGTTTAGAAGGTCGGATGGGATCCCCAAAGCCTCCTCGATCACGCGTTCGGCTTCGCCGAGCGCCGCGGCCGGGGTACCCCCAGCTCGTTGAACGCCATCCAGGAAGGTTTTGCTGACCCCGACCAGCTCCGAAAGTGGCTGGTTGATGAGGGGCAGGGGCTGGGTATAAAAAGGCTGATCCTTCAGCGTGGTGTCGAGCAGCGTGGCTCCCAACCGCAGAGCGTCGATCAGGTCGCTGAACTTGTAGCGGCTGATGTCAAGAACCTTGCCCAGGTCAGGAATGACCGCAACCACTGCGTTATCGGTGACGCCAGCCGCCTTGCGGGCAGCAGCGTCGTTGATGTCAAAGTTGTTGGCCACCAGCAGTTTGAACTCGCCGGGCGAGAAGAGCTGCTGCACATGAATGCCCAGCGCGAGCCCGGCCCCGATGTTGAAGCCGCTACCGCCACTGGAGAGTGTGAGGCCACCGATCGAGGCGTGTGCGGCACCTGTGGCACGCCAGTTGACGTTGGCGAGCGCTTCGGTTGCGAGTTGCGAAAGCAGGAAGCGATCGGCACCTGGAGCGCTTCCGGTGCGGGCGGGCTTGATACCCAGCGACAGATCGAGTTGCAGGGTGGAGTTGGTACCAGCCCCGCCAGCGGTCAGCCCCAGGAAGCCATAGCGTCCGGTGACGGCCAGGTCCTTGACGCCAGCAGATAGCGTTGCGCCGAGGTCAAGCCCCTGGATGGATACCGGTGTTTTGGGCGCATCGAGATCAATGATGAGATCGAAATCCGCCTGGAGCTTGACTTCGATGGCCGCCCTGGCGCTGGTCGACAGGCTCAGGTCACCTGCGCTGAGGATTTGGAAGTCGATGGGCGATTCCTTGGCGGCGGCAATAATGCTCGCGCGGATTGGAATGCGAACCTCGCCCGTTTCGATGGAGTAGCTCGCTTTGTTCGCACCAAGCAGCTTGGAGTCGTTCAGTGCATTCACAAAGTCGCCGACCGAGCGCAGCCTTGAGGCAGTAGAGGCGATGGAATAGCTGACTGACTTGGCCTGGTCGAATACGCCGGCTACAGAGATGGTGTCGCCCGATGCCGACACGGCGGTGATTTGCAATGTCCGGGAATCAACCGTGACCCAGCCCCCCAGCATTGAACGCGCGAACTGGCCCTTGCTGCCGGTGATAAGTGCTTCGCCACGCTTGACCGAAGCGGAGCCCGTCGGAGCGATTCCGCTCTCTTTGCTGCTCACTGGCGCCCATTCCTGTCCCGGGCGAACGAGTTGCAGAGGATCGATTATTCCGCGACGTAGCGTGCCAGCCAGGTCGACGAGAGCGGACAGCGACTGTTCAAGGAAGGGAACATCAGATAGCCCCAGTGCGTCGACGTTCAGGCCCTCGATATAGTTCACCAGAGCCGGTGCTGCGGCGAGCAGGACATCGATGGAGAACTTGCTGGCGTCCGCAAAGGCGTCAAAATTTTCGGTGATGAGCTGAAGCGGTTGGGCCCCGAACAGGGCGTGGTCGATTCGAATTCGTGGCACCTGAGTGCCGGTGAGCGAGCTACCTGCAATCTTTGCGTAGAGAGGCAGGTTGGCCTTGAGCGTACTGCTACCCGGCTTGAAGCTCAGGCTACCGTTTACCAGTTCGAAGTTACCCGCCAGGTCGATGGCCATGGACGCCCGCTCGATTGCGGGATCCTTGACGTTCGGGTCGGGATTGCCCACCGAGACATCAAAGGGGCCGAGGGTGGCCGACAACATTGCGTTCGATGCGCTCAAGCCCCCCGCGATACTCAATCGATCGATCTCAACCCGCGCCGCGAGCGTGTTCCGCCAGTCGATGATCAGTCCCAGGGCCGCGTCGATCCGGAATTTGCTTGCTGCAACCAGATCGGCATCGAGTTGCAGACCGATCGCCTGCAGCCCGGTGCTGAGCGACACCGGAAGATTGCCTGCGCGGTCGATCAATCCCTGGAAACGGATCGCCAGCCCATCCTGGTTGACGGCGAGGCTGAGGCCAGCAGAGATGCCCGATATCCGTGACCAGTTGGTATCAAGGTAGTCCTTGAGCCCCAGCAGGGTTGGAACACCGCGTGCGCCGTAATTGGGCGCGGGAAGGCCGGCAAGTCGCGGGCTCGCGGTGGGATTCAACCGGCTGTTCAGATAAAAGCCAACATAGTCGCCAAGGCTTGCGATCGACGACAGCCCGAGAATCTGGTCAAGCGTGAGACCAATGAGCGGGAGCTGGGCGCCGTTCTGGAGCGCCACGCGGACATCGATCAGGCGGGCGGCGGGGTCGAGCAGAGCGCGGCCAATCGCGCCTGCGAGCGACACATCAAACTCGGTCATCGACCATGCTGGCTCAGCGCTGGCTGTGCTGAATTTGACTGCGAGTGTGGAGCCATTGACGCTGAAACTTCGATCGACGGCTTTTCCGGTGCGATTGACCCTGATGTCGAGAAGACCGCTGACGGACTCGCCCGATACGCAGGGAATCGGCAATTCACCGCGCCCCTTCATCTGAAGCGCAAAGCCCTGAGACTCAAGGACGATGCCCATTGCTGCTTCGGTGACGCCCAATCGCTGACCCTGAATCTCGCCCCGCGCCTGCGCGTCGAACAGCGCAATTCCGGTCTGGGAAGTGCTGACGTCGATCTGAGCCTTGCCAGCGATTTTCAGAAGCGGGGCGGCCGTGTTCGCCGCTGCGGGATCTCTGAGTGTGAATGAGAGCGCGCCCGATGCAACGGCACGTGCGCCGCGAAGGCTTAGCGTTGAAATGGTTGCGCCGCGCAGTTGAACCGGTGTGCCGCCATCAGCCCTACCGTTGCCATCCAGGTCGCCCGCCGTGAAATCGACCGCCCGGTTGGCACGCGAGCCGAATCCGGCGTTGAAATCGAGCGCCAGGGTGCTGCTGTCCACCGCGACTCCCGCCAGACCCACCAGGCTCAGGCTGCTTGCCCGGGAATTGAGACCCACAAAGGTGGAGCCCGCGTTGTCGTCCACTACCATCATCGCAAACGAGGCGTCGCTGAGGCGTAAACCAGTAAACAGAGCGGTTCCTGCACCCGAGCCGATCTGAACGCTTACGCTTGAGGCGGCAATTGAGGTGACGGTTGCACTCGCGATGGTCGATCCGTTGTCGAGAGTAATGGTTCGCTCACCCAGTCTCCTGAATCCGAAGGACCCGGATGCAGAAACTGTGTCGCCAATCTTGACACTGGCATCGAGCGCGAGGTCGATAAGAGGACCCGTGCCTGCAGCGAAGTCGAGGGTGACCGATGCTGGATTGGGGGTGCTTGCGCCTGTTGCCACCTGAAGGCGACGGTCGGTGGTGCCGCTCTGGCCGAGATCGAGTACCGGGAGAGGGCTGGTGCCGCTGGCTGGACCGAACGCGAGATTGGCCTCCAGCGCGACACGGCTTACTTTCATGTCGATGCCCCGCGCTGACAGACCCAATGCGCTCATGCCCAGGCCGAGCTTGTCGGCACTTGCCCGCATGGCGAGCCACTGACGACCATCGGCGTTGCTCGCAGCGGCGGGCTGCAGCAGCGCAAGACCGAGCGTGACGTTGGTGAGCCCGATGTCATAGAGGCTTGCGTTCAAGCCTGCAGCCCCGATGAGAAGCGCTGAGGTGGGTACCCGAGTGCCACCCGCAAAGGCATCAAGCGTGCGCATTTCAATGCGCATGCTGCCGCTCAGATCAAAGACCTGATCGAGCTTAAGGCTTAGCGTACCGGTAACCGAGAATTGATCGGCGGATTGATCGATGGTGACGGGATCCGCGCTGCTGCCCAGCGTCAAGGCGCGTGTGCCACGCCAGTCGGGTACGGTATTCGGTGTGCCGTTCACGGTAGTGAGGGCGGTATTGATCGAAAGTGCGAGCGCGCTACCGGAGAGGGTGAGGCCCATATTGTCGGTGCCAAGAATCCCGGCGAATTGCGCTCGACCAGTCATGCTGAGCCAGCTTCGAGAGTCGTTTACGGCGCGTGCGATGACAAGGCCAAAGGTCAATTGCCTAAGCTCTATGCCGATGGCAGCGTCGTCAGGACTGGTGGCAACTCGGGCGGTGACACCGCTGCCGCCAACCACGGTCAGCCAGGCATCGATCTGGGCGCCTGCTGTGTCGGTGACGCTTCCACGACGCTGCTCAAAACTGATCGCCGAGCCCGATAGACTGATTTGCTCTCCGATGACCAGTTCCAGGTCGCCACCAACCTTTAGAAGCTGACCTCGAGAACCAGCGATGTTCAAGGTGATCGCGGTTGAAGGGCCTGTTGGCACCTTGAGCGATGCGCCTGACGAAAAATCAAGAACGTGGCGATCCGCGTCAAGGCTCGCGGAAAGTCCCGCCACCTTATTCAGCTCAACTGTGAGCGAAGTGGCGGTCAGGCCTGCCGCTGATCCCAACTCTATTGCTGCGTTTTCAACACCGAGCGTCAGTGTGGTGAAGCTGGCTCCGTTGAGCGATACACCCGCCTTGTTTGTTGCGCCAGTCTGGGCTGATGCGAGGACCATCGCGAGGCCTGCGCCCGAGACAGACATGCCAGCGCCCGCGGGGCCGATGCTGGCGCTGAGATCGCTGCCACCAATCAGAATGGAGCTGACCGCAATTCTTGCACCGTCAGCGAGGGTGAGTTGGGTCGGTCCAACTTCGATACTGAGGCTGCCTTCGGCGCTGAACACATCGGCCAGCCCGAGTTTGGCGTGCAGGCGGACACGGCGCATCTCCGATGCGCCCCCCCAGTCCGCAAAACTCACGCTCTGTGACGCGCCGACAGGAATCGCAATGGACGACTTGCTGAAATCGATCACGCGCCCGGACGACTGGTCGGGCAGGCTGATCTGCACCAGGACGTCGCTTGCCTGGAGCGCCAGGGCGTCGAGACCTACGATTCCTGCGGTGCCCGCCGTGGCACTGAGCGCAACACGCGTAGTCGTAGCAGGGCTCGCGCTACCACGAGGCGTGGCTGACAGCAGTGCAAAATTGACGCCGCCCAATGCAAAACCAGTAGCACCCGGCTGCGCGGGGCGATCGCCGGAATCGATACGGCCATTCTGGTTGGTATCAATAAGCGGGCCTCCGCCCGTGCCAGCAAAGGCCTGAAGATTCGCGCCGCCCACGGTGAGCACGTCATGCGTGACCCTGGACCCATCGGAAAGCGTGAGTGATTGCGTGGAGGTTTCAACCGCGACGGATCCCGAAGCGTGGAAAAACTGTCCCGCGGTGATGGCTGCGGTCCCTGCGGCCCGCAGCAACTGGCCCTGACTTCCGGCAAGATCAATGCTTCTTGGCGTTGGGGTGCCGATATTGACTGCGATCGGGCGGGCTGCAAGATCGGCGACATGGGAGGCGGCATCCTGGGTGGGCTGCAGCCCCGATACCGTGTTCACTGCCAGTTCCATTGAACTGGAGGTGAGTGTGACGTCTGGCACGCCCACCAGCCCGACGCTCCCGGCGGAGGCTTCCAGGGCGGTCCAGCGAACGCCGTTCCAGCGGGGATCTGTGGTGTCTCTCGGCGTCATGACCGCAAGTGCAAACTGGGCCTGTTGAAGCGCGAGCCCCTGAGCGGATGGATTGATGACGTCAGAGCTTTCTATCCATCCATCACCATTGGCATCGGAGCGGAGCGGGCCGGCCACCCCCACAAACGCTTCAATTGACGAGCCACCAATACGCAGGGTGTTCACGGCAACTGTCTGCTTGTTGGCAAGTTGGATCGTGGTGGTTGACTGCTCGACGCCGAGCGCGCCGCGCGCTGACACCACACCGCCGATGGATAACTGAAATTCGCCTGCCGCGGCGGTCTGCCGCCCTCGGCTCCCGTCCAGCGCGATGCTTTGCGAAGTGCCCAAACCGGTTGCCACCGTGTAAGGCGATTGGGCAAAGTCAATCACTTCGTCGTCGGAGCCGCTGGAGCCATCGGCTCGGGTCACGCGGCTGATCGCGACGCCGAGATTTCTTGTGGCGGCTGTCAGGCCGGGTACGCCGACCAGCGATGCTTCGCCTGCTGAGGCCTCGAGGGCCAGCCAACGGCGGCCGCCGCTGGGGCCGCCCGCGGTGTCTGTCGCGAGAGCGAGAGCAAATCCGGCCTGGGTGGTGGCGAGACCGACCGAAGCGAGGTTGGGAGCATCTGTCAGGGTCACCAGGCCGTCACCATTCGTGTCGCTACGATAGGGGCCGTTGACACCAACGAATGCCTGTACGCCTGTAGCGCCGATACTCAGCACAGGAACTCGTCCTGTTGTGGTGCCGTCGGCCAGGGTGAAGACTGAGGAAGAGCGTTCGATGGCGACGGTACCGGCGGCGTGGAAAAAGCCGCCGATCTGCAGCTCAACGCCACCCGTGGCGCGCAGCAGTTCTCCGCGCTGACCGTCATGGGCGAGCGTGACAGCGCGTCCAGTGCCGGTTGCTATCGTGATTGAGCGATCAATGACGACTCCGTTGACGGTGCGGCGGGCAAGGTCGAGAACGCTCGTGCCGGTGGATTCGGCAGGCGAGCCCGAGGCGATATTGATGTCAACGCCGAGCGAATACGGTCGCAGAAGCAGATCGGGTGGCAGGCCCACCTGGGCATCGATGCGCCCGATGCTCGCTTTCAACGCCGTCCAGTTAAGCCCGGCGAAAGCGGTCTCGGCAGCCGTTGGGCTCGCAAGTATCAGACCGAATTCGACATTACTGACCGCAAGTCCGATTGCATCAGGGTTGAGACTGTCGTCGATTCGGCCATCGCCATTCAGATCAACCCGGCGAGGGCCGAGACCCAGGAATCCCTCGAGGCCAGTTCCCCCAAGCGTGACCACCTGCGCCTGCAGTGAACGTCCGTCTGCAAGCGTAAGCGTACGGATGCTTCGTTCAAAGCCCATGGAGCCAGAGACTTCAAAAAAATCACCTAGCCTGAGAGTGAGCGTACTTGCGAGCCGCGTGAGCTCGCCCCGCCTGCCGTCAAAGTCAATGGTCGTCGCACCACCCGCTCCGTCAGCGATCGCGAGCGCCCGGATTCCGGCAAAGTCGATGACCTTGCTATCGGTGTCAACCGCTGATCCCGCACCGATCACCCGGCTTAGTTCGATGGCGATGTCACTGGCCGCTGGCGTGACACCCGGCAAACCCACCATCTTCGCCGAGCTGCCCATTGCCTTGAGTGCGAGCCAGGAGAGGCCCGCGTTGGCGCTATCGGATGCAGACGCCTGCATCAGCACCAGACCAAAATCGACCTCGCCCAGCGCAACGCCCACCGATGCCGGGTCGGGCGTATCAAGCGGGTCGATCAAACCGTTGCCGTTGGTATCGCGCCAATAAGGTCCATTGACTCCACCGAATCCGTGCAGGTTTGCGCCGCCGAATTCAAGCGACCGGGCTTGGGTGGTTGAACCGTCTGCAAGTGTGATTTGCTGCAGGGTGGTGTTGAACGCCATCGACCCGCGAGCGTGGAAAAAATCGGCGACCGATAACTGAAAGGTACCTCCCAGTCCTAACGTGGCTCCACGGCTGCCAGGCATGGTGAGGCTTCGCTGTTGCGCGGATGGCGATGCCGTTGTGGCGCGACCCGTGCCGACCTGCACTGCGTCGCCCGCATAGTCAATGACCGCCCCTCCGGACAGCGCGAGGTTGGCAGTGAGCGTTAGCGCCGTAGCACTGGCCTCAATCAATGGAAGATTGAACGCACGCGCGGCTTGCGCGGCGCCATCCAGACTGATCCAGCTGCGCGGCGCTGCAGTGGCAGTGCGCTCCACATGCAACGCCAGGCCCATGGCTACACCGCTCAATTCGAATCCGGCCGCGGAAGAGTTAGCGCTCTCATCCTCAAGCGAGCCGTCGCGGTTGGTGTCGATTCGAGCGGGGCCATTGAAGCCCACAAAGCCGTCCAGCCGAGACCCGCCGATCAGCCAGCGACGCACGTCGGCCGACGTGCCATCTGCCAGGCGGACACGGGCGTTGGAATTGGCGAGGAGGAACAAGCCGTCGGCGCTGACAAAGTCGGCGGTGCGAAGCAACATTCCCGCTTCATACACGCGCTCCGTGCCAAAATAGTCTGCCTCAAAGAAGCTCCCAAATGAATCAGCGTCAGCCTTTGCGTGAGGCAAGATTTGCAGGGCTGAGGAAAGCTCGCGGGGAACCGCTCGAAGCGTCAGTGATTGCGATTGTGCGTCGACGCTCAGCCGTGAGGATCCATCACCGAAGCCAAACAGGCCGCGCGAGTCCGAGAAGCGGGATGTGATGCCACCGCTCACCTGAAGTGCGAGGAACACATCACCGATTGAGGGCTCAATTCCGGTGGTCAAGCGTGCATCGAGAATGCTGCCGGGTTGCAGCGAAAGCGTGCCGTTGATGCGGACCGCAGGCTGAGCAGCGAGGTCGGTGCCTTGGGGGCTTCCCAGGTCGACTGCGAGGGCCTGCCCGGCCGCGACCGACTGCGCGCCGGTGATGTTCAGCGGGCCGCGGGAACTCGCACGGCCGAGTAAACCCGGAGCCGTGCGGCCGGCTTCGTCCACCACGCGAAGGCCCGCCGTCGCAGTGACATCGAGCATCCCCCAGGTGTCAACGCTTCCCTGAATCGGGTTGGCGGACTGCATGCGCGAAATGAGATCAATCGAGAGCCCTGCGCGAAGAATTATCGTTCCGCTCTCTGAGCGTACAGACCCGGCAACTTCAACCCGAGACTGATCGCCTGCGGCGTCAAGGCGAATGGAGGCCATGCCTCGGGTCGCCACCGCCGCACCGGCTTCGATTCGAATTGAAGCGCCCGTCGCAGAAACCGTGTTGATGCCAATCACACCGCTCTGGCTCACAAGACCCGACAACGTGGCGTTCAGTGCAAGGGGTTGGATTCGGTCCGGTTGCGCAACTTTCTGAGCAAGGCTCAGCGTATCGACTCGGAGCGCATTGCTCCCGGTTAGCATCAAGCTTCCGACAGCGTGTGCGGCCACTTGATCCACGGCAATCTCGAGCGCGTTCACCGTTGGCGCATCGGGCTGGCTGGCAGTGCCGCCTCCGATCGAAGCACCAGATTGCAGGATCAGAGCCTTTGCAATGAGATCGGTATCGTCGGTAGCGATGTCGCCGTCTACGATGGATCCACCCTGGGAAATCAGTACGACTGATCCGGGGCCTGCATTGACCCGGGTGAGGGTGATGCCGCCGCCCGCCTGCAGTCGCACGCTGGGAGCGGGCGAGCCCGAGCTGCTACCGGATTCCGCGCTGACGTCGATGAGCGAATTGGGCTGCTGGATCAGGTCCTTTGCAGCGGACGTCAGGTCGATGCTTCCGCCTCGCGCCTGAACGAGCTGCCCAGGTCGCAGTGTGAGTGTCCCGGCTGACTGAATGGATATCAGAGATTGAATGCCACTTGCGGTGATTGGGGCCGCCACATCAATGATTGAGTCACCGCGGACGACAATGGAACCGCCACCCGACAGCGACAGTCCGCTACGATCAATCAGCAGGGCCGAGCGCGATGCGATTCGCAGGTCGCCAGCGTTGCTCGTGGCATTCACTGAGGCAGCTGAGATGCTGAGCGCGCCCGCCAGGCCGCCTGCAAGCCCAGAGCGGCCAATGCCGGTGCCTGCCTCAAGGGACATGGCAGCTGCCTTCAGATCGAGGCGGCCCTGGGGGCTCGCCCCCAGCAACGCCCCCGAGCGGGCCACCAATAGGGCGCTACCAGCAACGCGCAATTGATCGAGCAGCAGATCGCCTGACGCTTGAATGAGTTCTATCGACCCTCCTATCGCACCAGTCAGGCGGGTGGAGTCTTGCGCCGCCATGACGTTCAGGGGCAGGGCAGGTTGTCCCGCATCGCCCCCTGCGAGCAATTCAAGCGAGGCCGCCCGGACCGAGCCACGCGCGGTTGAGCCCAGCGTATTCGCGGCAGACAGCGAAATGGATTGCGCCGATACGAGCGCGTCAATCGTCAGCGCTGCACTCGAACTCAGAAACAACTGCCCGTTCGCGCCAGCCGATGTGACGGCGCCGGTAACCGTGAGTGATCCAGCGGTTTGAATGGATGCAAACGCGCCGCCCCATGCAAGCGCGGTGAGGGTCAGGGCGCGTGTCTCGTTCGTTTGGTGAATGTCGACCGTTCCTGCCGCACTGACCGACATCGTGTCAGCGGCCACCGGAAGCGAGGTGCGGGCGGGCGTGATTGCAGCGTCATAAGAACTTGCACGAATGGAACCCGCCGAGGTCAGCGAGATGGTCGGTGCATCAAGCAGTGCAGGCGATGTGGCCCCCCGACTCTCTGCCATCAGATCGCCCGAAGCGTTTAGAGCCAGTAAACCGGTGGTCCTGACTGGCCCAGAGATTCGCAATGCACCCGCCGAGCTCGAAAGCGAAACGGCTTTGGGTCCGGCTTCAACGCCGATGATGTTCAGATCACCGCCGGCGGCGACCTCTTGAATGGTGACCGCGCCGCGGGTATCCCGAACCAGCAGCTGGTCGACCGCTGTTTGCAACGTGATATCACCGCCCGCAGCGACGCTCAGGCGATGCGCCTGCAACGCGAAGCCAGACGTCGATTGCGTGATTGAACCAGCGGCTCGAAGCAATACCTCGTTTGATCGCGTGGCATCGAATCCACCGAGCTCAAGGCTTCCGGCGGCGTCTATGCTCACCTGACCCCGACCCGCCAGCAGCTTCTGCAGTCGAGTGGTGCCGGTATGCGCGTTGTACGCGCGCACGTCGCCAGATCCCATGGAGAGCAATTCAAGCGAGCCGCCGACGTCGACCTGCGCGGCGCTTGGTATGCCACCAGAAATCGCTCCCGTGATCGCCCCCTGGGCCACTACGCGCAAAGAGCCTGTGCCCAGCGAGAGCGCGGTGGCGCCGCCGGTAGCAGTTCTGGCATCGATTCGTACCGAGCCGCCAGCAGTGAGGCTGAGAGTGAGGCCGTCCGGAACGTCTGACCTCACCAGCAGGTCAGCGCCTGCGTCGATTGAAAGTGCGCTGAGGGCGGTATTCAATGCGCCGAGCGTGATGGCGCCGCGTGCGCTGAAGCTGAGTGACGCGCCTGCTGTTGCGCCGATTGAATCGAGCAGTGCCTGGTCGATCACCAGATCGCCGCTTGAATCGAGTGATTGCCTGATGCCTGCCTGCGACGACCCGGTGGACACTGTTCCGCCCGAAGACGTGACCAGCACGCCCGTGGTGCGAACGTCGCCCAGCGTCAGATTCGACGCTGCGGTCAGTCGGATGTTGCCGGTCACCGGCATGAGCACTGAGCCGGCTGCACCGGCTTTGACGATGCTGACGCTTCCGATGTCGTCGACCCTGATGGCGCCGTAGTTGCTTGTGCCCGCTGTGTTGGCCGCCGAAAGCGTGGCCGACACGGTGTCAGCGTCGGTTCGTAGAAAGAGAGCCGTTCCCGCGCGGGCCTCGATGGTCGGTGCGCTGACCAGACCCGTGCCTGCCACCACGATGAGCCCGTTATCACCCGCGTTGAGGCTTACCGATCCGCCTGGTGCACTGAGCGTGCTGCCTCCGAGCTCAATTCCCTGACCAGCGGATACGGTCAGCGTCTTGCCGGATGACCCCTTTCCTGCAATCAACTGACCCGTCGACACACGCAGGGCAGCCTCCCCACGATCCACGGTGAGGGCGTCGCCCGCAATCAGCGAAAGCTCCGCAGTTTCAAACTGCGCGCCGGGTCCCGCGAGCCTCAACCCTCCGCCGGTTTCGATCGACACACGCTGCAGTATTTGACCTGTCGCGATCGATGTAACTGACCACGGCGCACTGGGGGACTCGAAGTCGATAGGGTCGCCTGAGTTGTTGCCTAGCCGTTGTATTTCGATGGTGTTGGCGGCGCGAAGCGTGACCGCGGTGCTTGAGGGAAGATTGGCCAGCAGGCGGATGGAGTCTGCGCTCTCCAGCAAGAGCGCACGCGTGGCAATGGCCGAATCGACTGACGACGGAATGAACGATTCCCCATCAACCGGGGAGCCGCCAATTGCGATTGTGGCGCCCGAGCGATAGTCGGTTCGGCGCGAGCCCGTAAAGAGTCGGGCGCTTCCGATCAGGCCCGCAGCAAGTACGCTGACCTCGCCGAGAGAACCGCTGTTCGCCGCAAGTGATGTGGCGCCTGTCAGAGTGATGGCGTCGCCACTTGCCAAAGAGACCGAGCCGTCCTGTGTGGCAACGGCACGACTGACCCGTAGAGCGCCCTGGGCACGTAGAGTCACATTGCCTTGAGGGGCCGAGGCGTCC
>Ga0172373_10002803_pt1 | contig 26370 bp, 28 predicted proteins | sample Lak10m_2_FD_114546 | JGI IMG/M metagenome (GOLD analysis project Ga0172373, IMG submission 114546) | Freshwater microbial communities from Kabuno Bay, South-Kivu, Congo - kab_092012_10m | ecosystem: Environmental > Aquatic > Freshwater > Lake | place: Democratic Republic of the Congo...
CTTCACCAGTTCCTTCTGTAGATTCTCCTTCTCCATCACCTTTTTCAGAATCGTTTTCTGATTCGTCAAAAGATTCAAAGAAGTTATCGTAATCATCAGCATACTCCAACTCATCATGAGAATCGACGAGCATGGTCGAAATATTCATGGTATTGTTTTGTTTACAATACTCATAAATCGCACGAGTGATCTCATATGTTTCTTCAAAGGTTTCACACTTCTCGATCATATCGACGAAATGTTTTTCCTGTGGAAGAAACTCAATGATCGCCAATGCACCCAGTTTAAAGTGCATATTGATACGATCAATCAGGTTCATATCCTGAATGTCGCGTTTCTTCGTACCAAAGAAATCTCGATCAACGAGCTCTTTGTAGCCCAAAGAAAAAGAACGACGCATACCAGGATAACGACGACGAATCAATTTCTCGATTCGAGCATCTTCAATCACGTTCCAGAAATGTTTCACGCCAGAAGTATTGTTTGTATCAATACTCATCAGACGCTGAAACATATCAACAAGATTAGGGGTTTCTAATGCATGACCTACCTCATGACCCACCAGGGTATCATAAATGTTTCCAGTCATCTCGTTCCACATAGGAAGCGTGAGAACACGCGCCTTCACGTCGAACGATGCGGTTGAAACCTGGCGATGTTCGACCACCAGGTTCTCATTTGCCATCAGCCGAGCCAGCTGGCTCTTAGCCTCAATTTGAACGATTTTGCTTTTCATCATAGGCTCATTATAGTTTTAGCCACAAAAAAAGTCAAGCGAAAAATCTACCCAAATCTGGCGCATCCGCCTCAGGATGATACTTCAATAAAGTTTCTCTTCCTAGTTTACTCTCACAATAATCATACCATTCCTGGCTATCCCACATTCCTGGCGTAATACCATTCCACAATGGTCTAACAGTACCATCTTCATAGAAATGACCAGAATGTTCTTTATTCAATCTTCTTAAATTGACGAATTCACCACGACAATCTTCATATTCTTTACTACCTAATAATAGCATATTCTCTCTGAAATAGCAAACTAAAGATACTCTTTCTGCCTTCTCATCACCTAATACAATAGGTGTGTTTCCATGTATCACTTCATGATTATTGATCAATAGCAAATCACCAGGTCTTACATTTATTGCAACTCTGTATTCTGGCGCAATAAGATAACCACCCGTGAAGTTACCACCATTGGACAACACTAGCAAGTTAGATAAACCAGCATTTAAATCACCAGCATCGCGATGTGCTGCTGTTCTGAATGTCTTATTTACTGTTATTGTAGTGAATGGTGTACCGGGAACAAGAAATGATGAATCAATCTTTCTTGCAGCTTGCATTTGATTATTATATCTCCAAGGCAATAAGGTTTCAAACCCTTTTGCCAAAGATTGCAAAAATGAATATGCCATTACAAACTTCTCAGGATTATCGCGAGTGTATGTTGTTGCGCGACCATATGGGATTCGTGGATACCTATCAAACCATCCAGCAATACCAGAGTTCACACTATTCGCATATACAGTTACACTAACATATTCTTTTTCAACCTTACGCGCCTGTTTGATCATTTCAGGAACAGGTAATCTACGAACTCTTTCTACCCACTCATCAAAAACGAAGTTATCTCGTTTTGTAGCATTCAATCTCCAAATCTTATTCTTAGCGATTGATACATGCTTATTGTTCTTGTATTTCTCTTTCAATGCATCAATAGGATCTGCGTCGAAACTAGTCTTCGGATCTAAGAAATAGTCCAATACATCGAATTGATACTCAGTAATCCATTCACGATTACCAAGATTTTTGTTTTTCTCCATACCAGCCGCAAGACCACGATTCTCTGATGGTGTTGCTGCATCTCTCAAACCAAGATATGCTTGCTCCTGTTCATGCTTGCTGAAAAAGTTTTTGCGAAACTTGAAAATGATCTTCTTCTCATTAGCAATATTATTGCTATTATCCTTCTCTTCTAAATCACAATCCGATGACATATATGCATCATAATCTTCTTCAATAACATGATCATAATGCCTTTCATCAAGAAACTGACCAAGCAAATGTTCGCAGTTATGCTTTTCTGACATATGAACTACTTTTACCATTTTATCCTCTCATGGTTTCTTGAAGACGAAAATAGGCTCGTATTTCAACCAAAGACCATCAACCTTCATAAAGTTCTTGTATTTCGGCAATCCAGTCTTTTCATCAATTCTATGGCTACCTGGCATTTGAGCCAATGCCATCTTCATCGTCTCAATATATATCATACCCAAGGACTCTAAAATATCTCTCGAATCCTGTTCCAATGGTAACATATCAGACCCAAACCTTGCATCAGCAATGTTCCATAGCAAGTATCGATCGTTCCTAAGCCATTTTACTGCTGTCTCCAATGTGGGTCTAAGGAAACCATCACGCCATTCGGAATACTGAGAAAACTTATTACATGACTGTTCAGGATCATCGGAATATACTTCTTTAGCAAAGTATGGTGGGCTTGTAAACACGATGTCAACCAAACCTTGATGCTTCTGGAAGTCTTTGTTATCTCCGATTACCTCTGATCCCAATTGGTATATCTCGTATGTGTGCGTTTTCGGGAAGAGGGAAGAAGATCTTGAAGTCTTTTCATTGAAAAAATCTGCCAATTCGTGATACTTGGTCCTACCATTCTCAGTATTATGATCGGTGTTAGGATCGGTGCCAATATAATGAATGCTAAGATTATCATCAATAGACATAGCACCAAGGATGCGCCCGCCCCAACCAGCAGAAGGATCATAGATGCGTATGAGATCTTGAGATCTGATATGCTGCGTGTATCTCTCATACAAGAACCTAGCTGTCAGTGGTGGAAAGTTCACAGCATACTGACAAAATGATACACGGAATGCCTTCAGACCAACAGGAAATAATCTTTGCCCATATGAAAAAATGCGAATCAAATAATATTCTGATTCTTCCCAATCTACATTAGAACGGCTACGGGCAGGAATATTTAGCCTTTCTATGTCTTTACGAGTAACAAATAAGCTTACCTTATCTCTCAAATCATCATTGAAACCTGTATATACTGATGCCTCCTTAGAGGCGCACAACCAATAATCATGTGTACCAATCTTTCTTCCAACACTCTCGAACCATTCAATAAACTCAACACCTGAAGAAAACTTCTTATTCAATGTACCAATCTTCAACAAACTATTAACATGAATAGAAACTGAATAGTTGTAAAATGAATCCCTCTTAAAATGCCTAGATGCATATAAAAGAAACTTATCCAACAAGTCTTCACGAGCAAAATGATCGTAAATAGACTTACCATTATCGCCTTTGGAATAGTTGATACGAGTCTTCATCATTGTTGGAAAAAACTGATTCGCAGCATTACCTATATTGCTATTATTACGAATAACATTTTTCTCACCAGTCAGTTGATCCTCAACAAGAAACTCATGTACAGGATACCCGATCATATCATTGAATTGTTCTGACATCTCTGCCTCAGTGTATCCAACACGAGGCGGTTGATTCTTATTATCCCATAAATCAACAACCACTTTACGCAGTTCAATACACCATTGCTGAAACTCAGCAGTAGTCATATCCAGTATTTCTTCAAATGTCTTGTTCACCGAATGCTGCAAAAAATCGGTGTTCTTCTCATAGAACCATTTCATGGTGACCTCATTGTAGTATGATTATATTATACTATAAAGGCAAAATGGCGTCAAGCAAATAAAAATAAACTGATCCTGCAACCGAGCCTTTTGCCCATGAGGTCACACCGACCTTTTGCATTCCGTTTTTCTCATAGAATCTACAGGCTCTAGTGTTCTCTGTTCGAACAGTTAGCCATACATTAGTCTTCACAAAATCAAAAAATTGATTCAAAACAATGGATGCTGAACCCTTACCCTGCATGGCTGTTGCTATCTGTGCTATATGTGCATCTCCAGCCTTAGCAATAGCTGTGCCTATTCTTTGCTGGCGTTTGTATACACCATAGATTATCACAACACCATCTTGCAAGATCACTCTATTAGCATTTATATTCCGCTGAATGTAATCCATGCGTATATGGCTAAAATATGTCTTGGTGTATGGTTTGATTATGCCTTTGACTTCTTCGAAATCATTTTCTGTCGCGTGCCTCATCTTTTTCCATTTTCTTAACTATTTCGTTAAACTTCATAACAAAATCCAAATGAGGATCTTCGCCATATACATTGATTAATCTATCGCGCAACCAATACAAGAAATCGCTGTCTTTCATATTTCTGCTTTCCCAGTAAAAATATTCGTTCGTTACAATCATTGTAGTTTCTTCAAAAAATCTTCAGTTACCTCGAAATCTATCACCAAATGTATTCTCTCAGTAGTGCCTTGATTTATTGCCTTATGAGGTTTACGAATATCCAAATACCAGCATTCGTTCTCTTTCATATTAATATCAGTTCTTGAACCATCATAGTTCCAAGAAGTAAAGACAACATCATCATTAGTCATAATCGGAAAATGTATCCGAGCCAGTCTACCTATCTTCACACCCATATCAGAATCAACCTGATCTGTATGCCTACTGAGTTCACCATTACCTGGTGTCAATCTCATAAATCTTACCCTATGTAATGGTCCATCTATACCCAATGATGCAATCAAATGATTCACCTCTGGAAACTGTTCGTGCATAACTGTATTTTGCAACTCAAATACTTTATCTGCATTATTTTCTTTCCATTGTTTGTTCATAACACTAGGTTTTTTAATGAATCCTGGATCATCACTGTATCCTCTCAATGAGATGGCTGACCAAGAATCCTTTTGATTATACTTACTGTAATGAATAACGTAGCGTATATCCATGTTTTCAATCTTTGATCGAATGCTTCGAATATACTGTGATGGTACATCAGCTAGTTTGAATATGTTTTTCTTTTCTGCTGAATGAATATGTGGATGCTCTCTTTTATAGAATGTATTCACTGAATCTCTAAAATACATCGAAATGATTTCACCAAATGTGGTAATCTTACCAAAAACATATGTGAAACCAGCTTCAATGGCTAGATCATTGGCTTCTTTATCTTCTGCCCATACCTGTAACCAAGCATTATCAAACTTATAATCACGCAATCTTTCCAGATGCCATTGCTTTTCACCAGCAAAACAACTCAGGGTCAAATCATTCTTTACCTTTTCACCAATCAATGTATCACCACACATGTATATTGGTGAACACACCTTTGCTCTATGTGAGAAATGTGATGATACTGGTGCACCATTCCTATACAAAACCTTCAAGTCACCATTATGCAATGCTTCTGCAATATTGTTTTTCTTTATTTGTTTGAAGGGTGAGTCAGTGTATGTATTATATTTCTCATACAACGATTCAATAGCCAAAAGAACATCAAGATCGATTCCATGCTGCCATTCTTTCATTTGTTCCTATCGCCTCTAGTCATCTTTATTCTTAGTTTGCGCTCTTTTTCTCTTGCCATCATCAATGTGGTCTTACCAACTCTTTCAGTGAAACAGATACCATTCAAATGATCATTCTCATGTAAGATGCATCTAGCAGTCAATCCATGATATTCATTTTCACGCCATTCTCCACTGATATGCTGATACTTTATCTTGATCTGTTTAGGTCTTGATACTTTGAAAAACAATCGTGGAAAGCTCAAACAACCCTCTAAATGATCTTCCTCTTCTTCGGAAGTATATATGATCTCAGGATTAAAGAATACCTGCTTATTCGAGTTATCGTATCCAATGACAAATACACGATACGGTTTGCCAATCTGTGGTGCAGATAAACCCAACCCTTTATTTTCGAACATTGTCTCGAACATTGATGATGCTAAGTCCACAGGGTTTTCAGGTGGATCGATGAAATCGAAAGGTTTGCATACTTGTTTCAGTATGGGGTCATTAGAAGACACCAACTTGTATATTTCATACGGGCGTATGGTTTGCGCGACCGTATTGATTTTGATCATTCCATTTTCAATCATATTACATTCCATTTTTTACAAATACTTTTACATTATTCTTATGACTGACGCAACATCTGGCACGAAAAACCACATCATCGCTATTGTGTTTATGCTCTTTAGTGAATAGCAAGAAGTTCGATTTCATCATTTTATCCGCTATTTCTTGCGTCAATCTTTCTTTGATCTCTTTTTCATAGTCAACATTATCTCTGCCAATATTCAACAATGATGATACTACTATCTCAGCTCCTAATATCTCAAAATCTAAATGTAACATACTATGGGTAGATGAGCTAGTTGTATCGTTGGAATGTGTTATCATTATATAATCCTCGAAAAGTTGTTGACTTTTTCAAATCTAATCACAGATCTAAACTTATCAAATAAAATATCGCCCTTATGGCTTATCACTATTACATTCGTATCTATACTTATAGAGTTCAAAATCTTCAACAGTTCTTCCGTTGCACTAGAGTCCAAAGAACTATCAAATATCTCATCCAATATCAATAAGTTTGTACTCACACTATTCTTCATTTTTGCTACTGCGCGCCAAGTGAACAATAATGCCAAATCAATCTTCTGCTTCTCGCCTTCAGAAAAGTTCTCATACGAAAAGACATCTCTATATCTGCTCTTGATGACCTCTTCAAAGTTTTCATTGATGTTGAAGTTGATATAAAACTCCATGCTAGTCAAATACTTATTGATCAGTTTATTCATAACAGGCAAGTATTGACGAATAATCTTAGTCTTGATTCCAGTATCTTTCAACAAACCAACCACAACCTCATAATAATGCTTATCAATCACAAGTTTCTGATACTGCTTCTCAAGATCCAACAATGTTTCTTCTTGTCTCTTCAGATTATCCGCATGTGTGTTATCTTCTTCTTTTACCTCTTTCAATGCAGATATATCTTTTTGCAAAGAATTATTCATTTTTTGAATCAGATTCATAGCAGATATATTGGAGTTGAATCGAACATTTTTTGATTCGATCTTTTTCACAATTTCGTTTATCTGACTCAGCAATACATTGTTTTCTTTTATCTGCTTTTCTATTTCTTCTAAACCACTGCTCAGTTCATTCAATTTACCCTTTTGCTTACTCAGCTCAGAATCTTTGAATGTGCTATCAATCGATTGGCGGCATGTTGGGCAGTTATCATTGTTCTCGAAAAACTCTATATCCTTTTTGATTTTACTAGCATTGGTTTCAAGCTTAGACTCCAACTGAATCAACTTGGTTGACTTTTTGTTCAGTTTATCCTTATCTTTGGTTTTGTCATTAAGACCATAAATCTCTTGCGTGATCACATCATTTTGCTTTTGTAGCTCTCCCAGCTGAATGCTATTATTAGCAATGTCATGCTCTATTTTTTCTATGCGCGATAACTTATTGCTGTCTATTTCGGAAATGAGTTTTTTAGTTGATTCAATGTTTAGTTTACATATTTCTATTTTGTGCTGAACATCATTGGTTTCATCTTTGATTTGTGATGTTTTTTGTTTCATCACTATATTCATTGAAGAAAAGATTTGTATATCCAAAAGATCTTCAATGATGGCTCTGCGTTCAAAAGCACTAAGTTGCATGAAAGGAACAAAGGTAGATGAACCAAGAACGACTATCTGTGTGAATGATTTGTGGTTCATCTTGAGGATGAACTTTTCTAAATACTCTTGATAATCCTTAGATGCTGCTTCTTGATTGACCAATTGATCATCGCAATAGATTTCGAATCTATTGGGTTTCATACCACGAATGATTTTGTATGATTTCTTACCAATGGTAAACTCTATTTCAACGACGCAATCACGTTCATTGATACTGTTGATCAAACCAGGCTTGTTAATACCGCGAAATGGCTTACCAAAAAGAACGAATGTCAATGCGTCAAGTAGGGTTGAATTGTGAGAAAGAATGTCGCCCGACCAAAATCTGTGATCTTCGCTATCAACAGTAACATCAAACATATTGGAATATGAGGATGTTTCTACGATTTCAGTAACCAACTCAGGTCCATCTTTTGTTATTATTTTTGTTTTATTTTTGACACAATCTTTCGTAAATATTTGATTGTATTTGTCATCAAAAATAATATGTGTGTCGGCACAGACAAGTTGTTTATTCGTTTCCGTCTTCAGTATCCATTCTTGATAAGGAACTGTTTTGTGGATATGAGTGATCGGTTTCCAACCGCTATCGGTTTCTATTTCCAAATCACTCAATTCTACTGAATCTACGAATTTTCTATTTACTGTTTTAGAAAGGTCAAACATTCATCAATCATCCAGATTATGTTTTTGCTTATTTTGTGACTCGTAAAAATCTCCTATTGTGGTCTCTATTATTTGACCAGTTCTTTTATTTCGAACCTTTATAAGAGTATCATTATAAACGCATTTTCCACTGCCATTTTTTCCAATAATCAAGGTTGTTGGAGACTTGTTCAGCCTTACTTCGGTGAATGTATTACCTGTTGATAGCAGATTCTTCCAGCGAATTTTTTCAAAAACGATCATACTTTCTCCAGATTTACAGCCTCTACATACAGTTCATGTAAAATGTTCTTCAACTTGATTTGGTCCAGATCAAGTTTCAGGCCATCAACATATTTGTCCAGTATGGTGATTGTATTCTCAGCTTCATCTATAATAGCGTCATTTTCGTCTGAAGTCAAGTCTGAAATGTCTTCAATGATACTGACATCCAAAGGTGCAGCATCTGTCAGTTTTTGAATATATCGATCAAAAAGGTATGGATTCGTCTTATGTAACACCAATACTTTTACATATGAGGCTGTGTACTCGGCAAAATCTATGTCTTTTAGGTTCTCGAAAGTGATGTCATTCTTATCATCATAGGTGATCTTGTGAAACATTTTGTATGGGTTTTCAACAAACTCAAGTTCTCGAGTGGTTGTATCGAATACATGAAATCCACGTTTATCGCCATAGTCTGACCAGGTTATCTGATATTGATTGCCCAGATAAAATATCTGGCCATCACTTGACTTGTGATGAAAATGTCCTGATAATACCATATCGAATTTGTGAAATAGTTTCCTATCCAAACCATCATGACAAATATTACCACGATCCATTTCAAATCCAGATATTTCCAAATGCCCAAATGCCACCTCTGCCTTCGTATCTTTAATATGCTCTACGGTTTGATTATGATTTTCACTGTTTATCCATGGCAATACGCAAATATCTAGCTCGCCTATATTCACATCACAAGGGCTTTTGTACACTCTTACATTGGCATATTCGCGCAAAAGAGAATCTATAGCATTCAGCTCGTTTGTATTTTTGAAAAATGTCGTATGGTTACCGACCAATACATGTAAATCAACATTATTTTTTGCTAAAAAATCAAACCAAGTTTTTTTTGCAAAATCTAATGTATAGAAATTGATATACTTTCTTCTATCAAAAGTATCACCTAAATCAAAAACAGTTGCAATATTATTTTTGATAATGTAAGGATTCAAAATATTTGAATAAAACTTTTCCATATAATGCATAAATGCTATAGAATCGTTTCTGCAGCCGAAATGCTGATCATTCACTATAACTATTTTCACTTTGTGGCTCTTTTGAATGGGGTTACATTACGATTAGCCTTTTCATATTCAGCATCATACTTGGACAATCTGTCATTGAGTTGATCGCGAATACGAGACAAACGGTTTCTGAATGTTTGTCTCTTCCAAACATCAACATTGTTGTCCAACATGTTTTTGATCAGGTATTCTATTTGGCTTGGCAATGGTTCTGATTCAGCCATGATTTTCTCCCTCATAAAACTCTTCTACGCCTTTTACTTTGCTATTCTTGACCTTCTTGATCTTTCTGGTTTGTTCAAAGTTTTCGATGAACTCAGACATATTATCGTATATCTCATTAGGTTTCAAGAACTTTGTATTGTTTTCAGACATTAATGTTTCCATATCCTCAGATGTAAGGTTATCAAAGATTCTTGAGTTTTCTAAAGACTTATACTTCACATATTGCTGCTTCTTTTCTTTTGAAATACGGCGTAGAAATGCATAAAATACGATTTGAGTGAAATATGCGAATGGATTCTTAGACTTCTCTGGATCAAAGTTTTCGAAATACATTAGACAATTCTCAATGGCATCAGCGATCATTTCATCGCGAAAGGAGTAGTTCATGAAATTGGGTCTATATGAAAGGTGTTCAGCAATCTTTAGGAAACACTCGCCAATATAGTTTGGTATTGGTGGCTTAGGCTCTTTATTGCGTTTAGCCTTTCTCACATCTTTCTTGTATTGTATCAGGGTTTGCAGAAACTTCTCGTTGTCCACATAATGGACTGTGGCTTTCTTTTTCATGATATAACCTCATTTTTTCTATTGACTAATGCTTGACTAGACGCTATAATGCAAGTGCCTTGGTTAATGTAATAATCTCTTGTTGCCTAAGGCCTTCATGATTCGACTGTATTGATCAGTAACCTCTTCTTCCTGATCTGAAGCCTTGATGTTTTCTTCCTCTTCTGGTTTCCTTAGACAGTCAATATAGAATTCCTTCATTCGAACAGATATAGAAGTAATGATCAATACCTCATTACGATCAATGATGAACTGATTTGTATCAACGAAGTCTAATGGTACCCACTCTTGAAGAGCCAATGACATACGACCTGATTGATCAGAGTATGCACGAAGAGCCATTGGATTACTGAGAACTAAACTGTTTTCTTCGATAGAAGTATTCGATACAATGTCTGTACCATTCTTTAGCTTTATGTACAATGTTTTCATCTATTACACCTTTAGATCTATATTATATATCCTATACATAAACTTCTCTTCATTATAGATCTTTACCCGTTCAATGAAATGTAACAAAGTGAAGTTATGTTTCTTAGTATAGCGTAAGTCATCTGAAATGTCAAATAAAATGGCTTTCTCTTTGTTGTTTCCAAGCCTTAAACCTCTTCCGATAGACTGAAGGTTGCGAATACGGCTCTTTGTCGGTGAAGCGAAAATGATATTGTGAAGATTGCGAATGTTCACTCCGGTAGAGTATGTGCCGTAAGATGCAACGATAATAGCATTATTCTCATTCTCAACAATAGACCTCACACTTTCTCGATCTTCCGTTTCAGTACCACCATGTACAAAAAACACTTTCCTATTCTCAGCCTTATCATTGATCATCTCATGTAATACCTTACCATGTTCTTTCACATATTGAAAAAGGACTAGTGTATTGCCATTTAATGATAAGGCAAGATTACGAATAAACTTATTTCTAGCTTCACTGTTTACCAAATACTTGATCTCATCAATGTATTTGTATTTCTTGACCATTTTGCACAATTCTTCAGGATGCTTTAGTACCAAACATTTGATCTCGAAATCGGATAACTGTTTCTTATCAATCAACTCTTTTGTGGTAACTATTTTCCTTGCTGGACCAAATAAACCTTCTAATACTAATCTATTTGTTTTAGTACCATCTAAGGTACCAGTCATACCTATACGCACTTCAGCCTTATTCAATTGTGTCATTATAGTTGACAATGATTTAGCCTTAAAGTTATGTGCTTCATCGCCTATGACCCATTGATAGTCGAAATACTGTTTAGGTAATGTATAGATTGATTGCCATGTGCTTATGGTGATAATCTTATTTGATGTTTTTTCATGACCAGAATATATGCGATGTATATTATCTTCAACACTCCAACCATTCTTTGTTGAATAGTCTTGAAAATCGCTATACAACTGTTCCACCAAAGATGTGGTTGGTACAACGATTAATCCTCTTTTGCCACTATCCGTCATGTATCTGGTGATCAAATAAGCAATTAATGATTTACCCGATGCTGTTGGTGAGATCAATAACTGCCTTTTATTGCGAATAGCATGGGCGAATGCTTCTATTTGATAATCTCTTGCATCAATGTATTTGTTGCGGGATTGTATTTGCAATGATTCTGCATACTCTTTTGCTTCAAGCAGAGAGAACTCATTAGTTTGCAATACTCTTTCATCATACTTTATGGTATATTCGCGTTCTTTGGCAAATGTTTCAACATAAGGCACTAGACCATAATACAATGTATTTGTTCTGGTATCTAGAAGCCTTATCTTACCATCCCATAACTTGTTACGAAAGGCTGGGGTAAACTTATATCCTGGCACATAGAATGTGAAGAACTCAGAGAGTTCTTTGATTATACTAGGTTCACATGATACTATGATATAGGCTTCATCTTTTTTGGATATGATTATGTCAGACACCTTGTGTAAACTTCTCCCATTCTATAGCATTGCGTAAGTTGAAAGATCTTTGATGTATTTCTTTGATGATTTTTTCACAGCAATCAACGAACAGTTCTGCATATTGTAGTTTGTTTTTGATTTCCATAACATCTGAATCACCATCTACCATAATATTGACATCAGCACGCAGATACTTTTCTCTCATCGGTTCCCAACCAAGTTCTTTGAGTTCTTCAGTGGCATTTAGGTGACCTGAATAATACCTGAACTTGAGTCTAGAAAGTTTATTGAAATCATTTTGCAGCTTTTGAGTGCGAAGTTTTTGCGTTTTGTATACATCAATATATTTGGCATGAAGATTGGACAATCTTATGGATTCAGATCCAAGCTTAGTTTCATCTATTTTAGCATCAGTTGCCCATGAAAGCATGAGTTCATCAATTGTTTTGATCATATAAACACCTCTTGCATAATGAAAAAGTATAGATCAAATGTCAAATAATGTCAACGGTAAAATAGTTATATCTCAAAGAAAGTGTCGATGTCATAACTTGATTAGCATCAGATGTTGAATCAAAAGGTAGTGCACCTAATGATGTTGGGAAACAATCTTTGAACTTGACGCGAATATTGGTTTGATTTTTGTTAGTCAATATGGTCAATGTTGCATCAGATACAGTACCACCAAAGTCTGATTTTTCTTTGAGCATTCTTCTATATTGATCGAAGTTTTCTGGAAATGTCAGACCAACCATCCAATCATATATTTCCAACCAGGTTCTTAGGTCTTCATCGACAAGGAAGGTTATGTCTAGAGGCTCATACACTAGTTTTTCGCCCGGAACATATAGGTCTACGAATGGTGTATTTCTGATTATTTCAGATAGTCCAGCACCAGGTAGGCTGACATTTTGGCAAAAATAGGTCAGATTAGGCATTCTTGCGAAAATAAACTGGAACTTTGTGGGTTGCAGTAAGCTTGTATTCGTTGGTTTAGGATTTAGTGCTACCATAACATACCTCTTTGGTATTTATGCATAAAAAAGAGGGGAGGTTTTTCAACCTCCCCCCAAGTCATAGTGGTGTTTTGTTGTTATTAATAGCGATCACATCAAGTTTGAGACTTTGAAGATGCGATAGTAGAAGTTAGAACGGTTAGATAGTACGCCGAGACCAGCTGTTGTGCCTTCAGCGAATGGATTTGCTACCATGCCATAACGAGTCTTGAACCCGATACGTGGCTGGAAGGTATCCTGTCCGATAGCACGAACCATCTGTAGAGGTACATATGGGCAATAGAACAAGCCAGCATCATAAGGAGAAGTACCCTTATAACCAACTGTTACAAGTTCAGATGCATTTGTACCAGGGGATGATACTGATCCGTAATATGGATCAATGTATACCTTGATACGGTTGTGTAGAAGACCAGCGAAGGTATTACCAGTGTCATCAACTGTTAGATCAGCCTGTAGTGCTGGGGTATACTGTAGAACACCAGCCATTGCCATTGCAGAAGCAACGTCAGATGAGCATACTACAATGTTACCCTTACCACGACGAGTTGTACGAGCAATAACATTTGCTTCGCGCTCGATCTGGAAGATTAGACCCTTGAACTTTTCAACTGACCAACGACCATTGGAATCAGTGTCTAGGTCGAATGTACCAGCTGTTGTTGTACCAGCAGAGCAGCCTAGCTTTGCTGTGGCATAGATTGTGCGAATAACTTCACGATTGATTTCCGAAAGGATTTCGGTTGACAGAATGTTTGCTAGTTCTGTCTCAGCATCAAGACCATGAATTGCCTTCAAGTCTTGTGCGAGTTCTAGCGTATATTCTGCCTTCAATGCACGCTCACGAGCAGTTACTGTAACTTTCTCGATTGAGAATGCCATTTCAGCGAAGATATTTGTGCCAGAGTCACCAAGTGCTTCACCTTGTGCAGTTGACATACCATTTGCTGTATTAGCAATAGTATAGTCTTGAGGACCAAGACCCTGTGATGTTTGGTGTGCATTTGGAGAACCGTTTGCACCGAGCTTGTTTGCACCAGAAAATGCAGTATTTGCTTCGTTGAAGAATGCTTCAGTTCCTGTCTGTGAATCGTACTTCGAACGCATTGCGAAGATCAAGCCTGTTGGACCTGTCATTGGCTGAACGCCGCAGATATCGTATGCGATCAAGTTTGGTAGTGCACGACGAACTAGTGAGATCAAGATAGGATCATAGTTGCTGATCGATGCACCAGTTGCATTTGTTGGTGCTGATTCTGCCAGGAAGCTACGATCACCACCCATAAATGCTGCCTGCTGAGCAGAAGCGATTTGCTGGTTCTCAAGAACCATAGCAGTTACGGCTCTCTTGTATGCGTCCTTGATCTTTGGCAATTCTGGGTGATCCAGAACTGGAGACCATTTATTGACGAGTTGTTCTGTTAGTAACATTTTTAGTAAACTCCTTTATTGATTTATTATTTTTGAACTGTTCTACTAATTGAATTGACGTAGGCTGCCATTACTGGATCAGCGATTTTTCTTTCTGTGGCTTGTTGCTTTGCATATTCTTCAGTTTGTTCCACAATGTCTACTTCTTCATCAATTCTTCTATTGACTGTCTTAGACTTCAATGGAAAATAACTTTCGCGCAAAGTTAGCAAGCTTTCTGCATAATCCTCTTTACTTACAAACTCAACACCTTCAGACAGAGACTTCAATTTCTCAACCTGTGTAGATGTCAATCCCTCGCATACTGTAGTAAGAATCTCTCTCTTCGCATATTCTTTCAACTGCTTTGTAAGTTCAACAGCATTTGAGATTTCTTCATTTAACTTGGTTTCTAGTTCAACTACATGACCAGATAGTTCTTCAACAACATCAACCTTTTCTTCTGGAATATCGATGTAGTGTTCAGCAAACAAGTTACGCAAACCAGCAATGAAGTCTTCTGTTAGTTCGGAACGAAGACCAGATTCAATTGCTAGTTCGTTTTCTTTTACCCATTCTTCAACAACGTAGTTGAGGTAATCATCAACCTTTGTTGTCATTTCTTCTTTTAGCTGCGCAGATACTTCTTCGAGCACTTCAGCATACTGTTCCTGTAGCTTCTCTTCGATTTGAGCAACCTTTGCAGTTACAGCAGCTTCAAAAATGGTTGCAGCTTTCTTCATGAAGGTTTCGGAAAGATTTTCGCCGTGGAAAAGAGCAGTCAAATCTTCTTTCATATCGTGCTTCTTTTCTTCTTCGTCTTTTTCCTCTTCCTCATCGTCTTCTTTCTCTTCTTTCTTCATCATGCCATAACCTTCTTCATTCATATCCTTATCATCATCTTCGTCTTTGTCATCTTCGTCTTCTTCGTTGACTTGAGAAGGTGCTTTAGGCATAGGCTCCGCAGCTGCTGGTTTTGCACCTGGAGGTGTTGCGGTAGGAGCAGCAGCCTTAGCTTTTTCTACACCAGCCTCAGCAGCAGATGCAATTGCTGGTTGAACAGTCTCAGGAGTTCCATCCTGACCTGGTGTTGAAACAGCAGGCTTAAATGCTGTTGATCCCATTGGTTCTGATGTTTGTGACATCGGTTTCAATGTAGCCATGTTGCCACTTAGAATTGCTGCGGCAGCTTCAGCTAGATTTTTCTTCTTACCCATTTATTGGCTCCTTTTATTTTACTACTTATATTTTCTAGAGTTTCAAGATAAAGTTTTTAAATACACGAAGTTTTACTTCTTCTAAATCTTTTCTATGAGCTTCATTTAGTGCTTTCTTTGCACGATCATAATCTACTTCTTTCCAATGCCCATTTTCTAAAATCCATTCTTTACCTTCCATAATACCTCGTACAAAAGCATCAGGTGCTGAAGGATCTGCAACAATATCTGCTGCTGTTGCCAAATAAAAATCATCTTGTACCATATTCACACCATTTCTGGTTTTCAATGATCCCAAACCTCTAGATGATACACCTAGTCTAGCGCCTTCATCAATAAGATTTTTCACAATTTTACCATAAGGAGTATCTAAAATCTTAGCCTTACCAACATAGTTTGTACCTTCTTGTCTCAAATCTTTGATCATATGTGATACACGATCCAAATTGATTGTTGGTGTATCTGGATGACCTAACTCTCCAAATGCTCTATTTTGCATAATATAGTTTGATGTATATCTTGCCACTTCTCTTTGAAGAATGTCCATGGGATATACTCTGCCATTACGATTTTGTTTCTCAGCCTGAAGAAAAACACCTTCAATGAAATGATCTCTTTGACCCATTGGATTCTCTTCGGTCAAATATCGAACTTCTTCATAAACTTCTTTTATAAGTTTCATAAGCCTGAAGCCTTTCTCTTCATCATAGAACGCTTGCGCTTCTGAAGAGCACGAGCTAGTTTAGCGCGACGCTTAATCCTAGCCTTACGAGCGCCCATTTTGCGCGCTCTTTTCTCTGAAGGCGACATACGAACAAGTTTATTGCCACGAAGCGTCATGCCTTTTACACCAGACTTTCTTACTCGGCGTTGAACCTTGCCACCACGAATACGAGCCTTAATGATTTTGATTCTTGGGCCCTCTTCTAGTGTTTCTTCTTTCATATCTACAAAATGATGATGACCTGCTTGAGCTGCTGGTCGCCATTCAGAAGAACCAGGTTTCGCACCAGTTACAGTGAAATGAACAATTTTGCCATCTCTTTTGGCAGTTACATTATTTGGTAAATCTACTTTTTGTCCATGTTGTAATTGTGCAATTTTGTTTCTATGCTGTTTAGGTATTTCATAAGTATGTGGTGAACGACCAAATGCTTTCATTGGTTGTGCGCGAATTAAAGTATTTCGTTCTTTATCATGAGACAAAAATTGATTGATTCTGATAACATTTTCGACTATATTTACATTATCTAATGCCTCAGAAAGTTCAGCTACACCATGTTTTGCAGCAACAATTTTCTTTGCTTCAGATAGTTTCTCTTTAAGAATATCGATAAACGATTCTGAAAGACTCTCACCAGCCTTAGTGAAGTTATTTTCTAAAATTGATTCAACTAATGTTTTTGTTGATGACATCTTTTTAGTTCCTATCGACTGTTGAATAATCTTCAGAATGTTTTCTGAAATCAGCTATAATCGTATATGCACCAGAAGCAGCAAAGTTAACAGTTTGTAAACCAACATTACCATTAGCTGCTGCGCCAGAAGCGTTATTCAATATCACAATACCATCACCACCTTCAGCGAAATCCATTTGACCGCAACCAGACAATGTCAGCATTGTTTGATTTGGTGTTCCAGTCCAATACAATTCTACATAACCATTACCTGCAGCCTGTCCGGGAGCCACATCGTATATTACTTTCTTCAAAGACAAACGATATAATGCTTTACGATCTGTTCCTGTGCCGAGCAATTGATTATTGGCATTCAAAGAAAAGTTTAGTGCACCAGCATCGATCTTCAATACTGATGCTTCTGCAGTGTTTCCAGTCCATTTGTAGACAACACGGCGTTCAGAATCAATCAATTTTTGTGATGTATTTGCCATATTACTTTCCTAAACTATGTGCGCCATGTGCAAATGCTGCAACTTTGGCAAAATTGTGCTGATCTACATTTACCATATGTTCAATTTTATGCTGATTTACCGGATTTACTTTAGAGTGTAAACTAACAATTGCTTTCGCAGACATTGCATCAACATCCATGCTAGTATTGTCGTCGAATGTCAAAGTGCCTTCTTCCCCAGATTGTGCAATAGCTTCAAGAGTTGGCATGTTATCTCTATTATCTGTTTCCTGTTCTTCAGCTTCTTCAACCTGCAATAGATTCTTATCATTCATATCTGAATAAGGAATAGAAATGTACTTATCAATTTTATCAGCATGGTACAATGCTACCTTTCTTCCATCAGGAAAAATACGAATAGCTTTGCGCTTCAGCAAAATGATATTAGGTGGATCCATTTTGAATGACATCGTTTCAGTCACCAATGAATCTTCTTGTTTTGTTGATTCGGAAATAAATGTTCTAAGAGTTTTCATTTTTACTTATTGTTTTTAGACACAAAAAAAGCTTTTGCTACATCAGCCTTTTTACTCTCAAGAACATTCATTGCTTTACCAGAAACAACTTTTGCCAAATCTTCTTTCAATGTATCATATTTGCTATTGTAGATGTTTTCTACAAGAGTTTTGACAGTTTCTCTGCTCATAGAACTTCTCTCCGATCTTTGATTATTCGTAATATGCTATTTATATTACTTTTATTCTCTACTTTTAGATTTTTATTTACTGTATCGTCCAATTGATTTACACCAGGATTAGTTGTATTTTGAAATGCTGTGTTCACATTAACTTGTGGTTCAGCTTGATCAGGTTGAGTTTGTGCCACATTTTCTGGTGGTTGTGGTTGAGATTGTTGCTGTTGTTGATCTTGTTGCATTGTAGCACCAGATTGTATTGCTGTCAGTTCAGCGGTTTTCTGTGCCATTTGTTGCATTTCTTCTTGTTCATCTTCAATTTGTTTTTTGATGTCTTCAATTTCATCATCATTCTGATTCAAGATATTCTTACGAGCCCATTGCATCGAAAAATACTTGCCGATATATGGATCAGCCAATTGAAGCACTGTGATTCTATTTTGAATCAATTCTGCTTTCTTTAGCTCTTCGAAGTTATTGTCGGTAATGAAATCGTAATAGATACTTTCCTTGAAGTCATTCCATTCCTCAATTGTGCAAATACCTTTCAATGACATTTGAACACGCAATGCTTCATCGAAAAGAGTGGAAAACTTATTGCGCAATCTAAACACAAACTTAGAAAACTTCAATTCGTCTCTTGTGATTTCAGTAGTGCGACCTAAAGAAAACCCTTGTTGCTGTTCCAATCGTGATATAGGTATACCTAAAGACTTATACAGTTTGCGCTCAAAATACTTGACATCTTCCATTTCGCCAAGGTTTTGACCACCAGGCAATGTTTGAATCTCTGTACCTTTACCACCTTCACGGCGAGGTAGCCAAAAATCTTCGAGCATGGATAGATGCTTGCGATCGTCACGAATTTCGCCTGTGCTTGAGTCATAAACAAGTTTATTGCGATACTTGACCATCAAATCGCGCAAATACTGTTCGGCTTTTATCTTTGGTAGATTGCCGACATCAATGTAAAACACACGACGTTCAGGTGCGCGAGATAGTCTATAAATAACTGTTGCATCTTCAACCATGCGAAGCTGATTCAATGGTTTGATTGCCTTATGTAAATATGATAAAACCATTGCGCGGCGAGAATCCATCAAACCTGAATTGACATTTAGAATAGAATCTGATGCTATTCTCATTCCTAGATTTGAATGTGCACCAATAATACCTCTTTCGTTATAGAGGAAGTATTCATTCATTGTCTTGATGATGTCTGCACCAGTTGCAGCATCTTTCGTTTTTTGGATCTCGCGAACTTTTCTAATACGTCTTGGATCGATATATCTTAGCTCTTTTATACCTTGACGAGGTTGTGTTTCATCAATAATAACATGATAGAACATTCTTCCATCAATATACCAACGACGAAACAGTTCAGAACCCATATTGCCAAAGTTTAGCAATTTAAGAATATGTCTGAACTCTTCTCTGATTTTCTTTTTGATTGTATCGGACACTCTGAGTTCATCCATATTGATGTCCAGAGGCAAACCATGACCTTGCATAACAATTGCTTCATTGACGATGTCATCAATGGCTGTTTCAAGTTCAGGTTGCATTGCCATTTCACGATATCGAGTGATTAGTTCGATTTCATTGCGAACAACGCCTTCCAAATCGACATAGGTGCCGAAATACGCTCCGGTTTGGAGTGTAACGGCACCATCGTCGTTTTGAGGAAGAGCAAAAGACTTTTCTTTGTTTATAAGATTGTCTGTTTGCCCTTCCTTGTCCTTCGTTTTTTCGTTTGTTATCTGGAATCCAAATAACTTCCAATTAGCCATTTACTTCCCTTTTTGTCAAAAATCATAATATATTTGTATGTTAGATGATTAAGTGCCTTCTCTATTTGTTGTAGTGGTAATTGTTGAAGCACGACGATCAGTTGTATCAGATAGCCAGTACTGATACTGAAATGATACAGCAAATTCTTCGATCGTGTCATTAGCACCCCAATCTAGGTCAATTGGCGACACATCGATTGGGAACATATCTTTGAACTGATATGTCTTTAGAACTCTACCTGCTTTACCATATTGAATAACATTAGCATCTCTAACATAGCTCAAAGGTGTTGGAAATACACCAGATCTTAGGTTAGATGCATGTTGATTGATAGAATTCATCCAAGATTCGAATACATTTCTTACTTGGAAGTTTTCATCATTGATAATGGTGACTGTCCAATCTGCGAATGTACGATTGCCTGCAAACTTTACTTCTCTGCCAAAATATGGTACGATAACAGAACCAACAGTTGATCCTGGTAACTGTGCTGTTTTACACATAAAAGTGAAGTTTCTTTGTGCGGCAGTTCCCCCAACAGGGAAAGTCATGCTGACTTCAAACAGATTAGGTCTTGCACCATCACCAACCATATTATTACGAAAAGTGGAAACGTTGAAAGCCATTTACTATACTCCTTTTATTTCATCTATTTATTAGAATCTGCCTGTGATTTCATCAAACGCAACACCACTTCTAACAGCAACAAAGTTTAGCTGAATGAAGTTGATAGAACGTGCTGGTTTGATATAAATGTCACCAACGAACTCATTTCTATCAATTATTTCTGCTGTGTTGTTAGTTTCGTCGCAAACAACTCTGTAATCAAAAATACCACGACGACCTTGTACTTCTCTCAAAAATGGCTCTACCAAGGATACAAACTGTGAACGTGTAAACTCATCATTGAACTCGAACAATGAATACTTAGCAGCTGTAGCAATAGCTTTCTCAAGAACAATAAACAAACGACGCACATTGATACGATCGAATGCGCTAGGCTTAGTCAACATTGTCTTATCACCAAACAATACTGTTCCTTCGCCAGGGAATGATACGACAGGATTGATACCAGCCTTATAAAGCTCATCTCTATCAGTCTTAGTTGGATTCCATGATAGCTTGATAACGTTCTTGATTTGACCACGATTCAAACCAGCTGGTGAGAACCAAGGATCGCGAGTAGAATCAGTTCTTACACAAAGACCTGCAATATCAGCATTCAATGGGATCCAGCGATAAGCGTTGTTATACTTATCAAACATATACTTCCATGCTGAATCGAATACAGCGTAAGAAGTTGAACGATTGATATTTGTATTTTTCTGTGTCTTAATGTCTGTTACTTCGTCACCAGGATTATTGACAACATTAGCTGATGCAGGAGAAAGGAACACGACGCAATCTTTTCTTAGTTCAGCAACATTGTCGATTACATATGCACCAACAGTTGCTGATGCATCACCAGTTACTAACAAAGAAACATCAACTGCATCACTCTTGAACAAATCCCAACCAATTTGCTTATTACCATCAGTTGCAGCAGTATATGCACCACCAGTCAATGTGGTACCATTAGCAAGAGCAGCTGAAAAACCATTGATACCGCTGAAAGTCACACCATTAGTTGCTGATGTACCCCAATTAGTTGTATTAGCAGGATGTGCCAACCAACGAACCCAATTTGATTTTTCTGCAAGAACATCAACATAGAAGTTCGAAGAACCATCAGAATTCTTAGCGTCAGCTGCAACAGAAACATATGAGAATGTTTCAAGAACAGCACCAGCTGCATTAGTGCCTGCTGGTGTACCTGCAGAAGCAATATCACCCTTAGCATCAACAACAACGATATGCATTTCGTCGTTCGTTGCACCACGAGTTTCAGCATATTCAGATGTACCTGGAGCTGAATCGAAAAATGACTGATATGCCCAATTAGTGAACAAGCTTGTGTTAGCAGCATGCAAAAATGCTACCTTTACAGAGTTGCCCAATGTACCCGGATGTTTTGCAGCAAAACCAATTTCTGCAGTGGTGTTACCCCAAGCAGTATTTGTTGTCGTTGATGAACGATAGTTATTGAACCAAACTTCATCGTTTTGAATCAACACACCACCGCCATTCGATGTTGCATTTTTCGAGCTTGCATTGATTGCGCGAACAACTTTTAAGTTATTACCATATGCCAAAAAGCTTGCAGCAGTCATAAATGATAGGTAGTTGTCATTTGTTGGTTTGCTGAATACAGCTGCCAATGTGTTCTCGCTGTTGATCGTCACCACTGTGTTTGCTGGGCCCCATGAAAAATCGCCAACGAAACCACCAGCTGTGGTGGAAATGACAGGAATAACAGTCGTTAGATCGATTTCTGTGGTAACTACACCAGGACTAAGTTGAAAAGCCATCGTCTACTCCTTTCAGAAGTGAATATGTTGTTGTTACTTTATCATATTATTTATGATTTTCATTACTTTCACAGTTATCTGTTAAGTTTACCTGTCCAATCATATTCAAAACTATCCAAAGGAGATTTTATTCTGCGCTCTTCTAACCATGTTCTAGTCAAATCGTCCATTTGCTCAACATCATTTATACCATCATCAATATCACCAAATGGTACAAGATCTTCTTGCATAATATTTAGTTGCTCCTGTTGCAATATAGTTCTTATATCGTTCGTCAAACCTTCTCTAAAATGCCTCTGTGCGATAAACCATGCAAATATAACCAATGTCATTGCCAAATCATCGTGACTACCCTCTTCGGCAGAAAATGATTCTTTCTGTGCAACAAATGTCATCAGTTCCATAATCGTATCAGAATCCATAACTAACAACTTATCCGACTCGATCAATGTCTTCAAGTTAGAACAACCAATGCGTTTAGTGGCTATAGATGTTTTCACACCCAACTGAACCTTCTTAGTATGCCCCAAAGACATCTGTTGTCCCTGTCTTGGTTTCGATGTGATCTTTACCAAGTTATCATATTCAAGTTCATGATGCATAATGTCGGATATTTGCTGACCAATATCATTGATCTCAATTAAAACATATGCAGTATTGTAGTATGTTGCTATATTGAACAATAATGTAGGAAACAATAATGGAGATAAGTTTTTATCTCTAAATCGAGCTACCTGTTTATATGGTGCATTGGTGACATCAATAATCGAATAAGCTGAATAATCTAAACCCTGACCTCTGGAAACGTCAACTGTAATGACATATGTGTGTCCTCTTTGAGGTTCTTCGTATATGCTCAATTGACCATCTGTTCTTATTGGACTGTTGAATACAAGAGTTTTTAGTTTAGCACCAGAAATCAATGTATTTGATGAACCTAAAAACTCAGTTTCAAACTCAACTCTGAATTGATCAATACTTGTATTTCTGATAGTTTCTTTTTTCCATTTCTCATCACGACCAGGTACCTCAGACCAATGCACTTCAAGAGGAACATAATTGCTTCGTTTATTCGTAGCATCAGACCACATACGATAATAATGATTGAGTCCATTGGGTGTCGAAACAATAAGAACTTGTGAGCTTTTACCTGAAGTAATAGTCGGGTAAACAGAATTGAAAAATTGATCAGCTTGACTATTTGGTACGAATGCATATTCATCTAGAAACAAAATATTATATGAACCGCCTCTAATAGCACTGGATGAAGTGGATGCAGCAATAACCTTAGATCCATTTTCTAGTTCAATATTACCTTTATTCCATGTATTAATACCTTGCTGCAACCATAAAGGTAGATTTTCGTATGCTAACTGCAAACGACCCAGTAGTTCGCGCGCAGTTGACCCTTTATTTGCCAACATTGCTATACTAGTGTTATCTCTAAAAACGATTTGATGTAACAAATAAGATATTACTGTTGTCGAATTATGTGATAATATACCGTTAGTGTAGAATCTTTGGTTTTGTGATCCAATTGACAAATCAAACATATTTTCTTTAGTGTGCAAACTCTCACATTCTTTGACCAAACTTATACCATTTACAGTTCGAACTAGAGTTTTGTTTGGAATACAATTTTTGACATATATTTCTTCGAATTCGTGATCAAACAATATATGGTCGTCTGCACAAAAAAGTGTTTCTCCAGAATCAAGAGTTATTTTCCATTTATCATAAGGTACTGTTTTATGTAGATATTCGATCTTTTCAAAACCAGTATCTGTGAAAACTGAGTGTTGATTTATGTTGTATGATTCGATGAACTTTCTGTTAACGGTGTCTGACAATTTAGAAATATTAGACACTCTTGTAGAACTTTTTGAGGATTGGTTCTGTAATCGATCTATTTCAATTTCAAAAGTATTCTTGATCGATTTCTCTCGCACCAACTCATAAAAATTTCCTATTGTTATATCAAAGATCTCACCAGTAATGTTGTCTCTGATCTTTACAATAGTATTTATATGAACACATTTTCCACTCTGACGCCCAGTCTTACATATAACAAATCTATTTTTGTGAAATGTTTGCAACATTTTTTTTTGGAAGTCCCACATTTTGAATGGGACAAGGCCTAAATCCAAATTGACAATTTTGATATAGTTTAATGCAAAATACAATGGATCTTCAGAACATTTCATATACTCTTTGATTTGTTCTTGTGTCCACTCTATTTTTATTCCAGCTTTTTTGAGATTTGGATTAGCATTATAACCACCTGCTATATCATTCACTTTGAATCTCCTCTCTGGTTTTCCTTAGAAGCTTCTGTAAATCAGCAGTTGATCCTACAAATACAGCATTTTGTACAGTAACACCACCAGTTGATTTGCTTTTATCTTCATCCAAAGACTTCATTCGTATTTGTAACTCGACGAGTTCCTTAGTGACATCTGATATATTTTTAATCATATTAGCAACAACTTCGTATGCTCTTGGACTTTCGCTTTGTTTTGCTACGAATAACAGATCATCTAGTGCTTCTTCACCTTTTTTGACCAAACTGCGAATAGTTGATCGGCTCAAATCATAATCTGATTGAGCGTCATTTATTGGTTCGATTATTATTTCTTGGTTTTTTGAGGGTTCTATATTCAGTATTTCACTCAATTTATCATCAACTTTGCTCATTCTATAATCCTAAAGTATCAGGGAATTCAGTTATCACCTCTGTAAATCCGAAGTCGCTATTAACATTTGCATTGGCTGGATCTGGTGTTACAGTTCCAATGATCAGTTTGATATTTGAAACATATGAAGAAGAAACATTATGTGTCGCACCAGTTTCAATACCGATGATCTCATTATTGGCTAAGAATGCACCAGAACCACTTTTATTGCCATACACATCACGAACATATAGTTTTCTATTTGTGGTATCATGTTCAACCACAATGGCTTTAGCCTCAGCAAACTCTAATGATGCTCCAGCGTAGGCTAACTCGCCTGGTTTATATGTACTGAATCCATTAGACATAAGGTTTAGCACATATATTTCATTTCCTAATACACCACCACCGCCTGATGCACTTCCGATTGAATATGAACCGTAGATGTTTGTATTGGCTTTGTTAATGATTTTGGTATCTGAAATGGGCCCGAATAAAAACGCTTTAATAGTAAACGATAGATCAAAAATGACAACACGAGTATCATCTTGATCATGCGGTCCATCATAATCAACAGTGTAACCTACAGAGTTCAATAATATGGGCACATCTTTTTTCACACCCATTGTGCTCACGAGATCAAGTGTCAAGGTATAATCTGGATTAAATATTGGCAATATTTGCTCGACTATTTGCCAACCATCTTCAATGTTACGAACATAGATTGATAAAGAAAATTCGTAGTTATATGGAACTCCAACATACTGTGTTTTAGTTGTTGTGTTAGTGGCTGTTGCTAGGTTGACATTACGAATCATACTATTTTGTTTTCTAGTTGGATCATATTCAAGACCAACTATCTCGAAAGATATTCTTGGTAAAGAGATCTGTATACTTTTCAAAAGATCAGGGTCTTGTTTGATTCGCGAGTAAAGCTTTTCTTTTTGTGCATAAACAATAGGAACAAGCATTCTTTCTAGCTCGGTGGTTCCTGCTTTGTTATATCTTACCAATGTTATTTCATTGAA
>Ga0172373_10002804_pt1 | contig 26369 bp, 25 predicted proteins | sample Lak10m_2_FD_114546 | JGI IMG/M metagenome (GOLD analysis project Ga0172373, IMG submission 114546) | Freshwater microbial communities from Kabuno Bay, South-Kivu, Congo - kab_092012_10m | ecosystem: Environmental > Aquatic > Freshwater > Lake | place: Democratic Republic of the Congo...
AAACGGCTTTGCGTTTTTCAGCACCTGCTAGGTGTTGATCCGGCCTCGTCGGAGACGAGGCCCAGAAGTACCTAGCAGGTTGCTGAAAAAGGCCCAAAGCGGCCTTTTTCAGCAACCTGCTAGCGGCGGACGGCCACCGACGGGCCCGGCTTCGTCGCGACCTGATCCTTGAGGCTGTCGAACGGCACGTCGAGGACGGCCATCGGATCGAGGAACGCGCCGAGGTCGTCGGTGACGGCGAAGTGCAGGTGCGGGCCAGTCGAGCGGCCGGTCGATCCGACGAGGCCGATGACGTCGCCCTCGACGACGAGGGCGCCCACCTCGGTGTTGATCTTCGAGCAGTGGGCGTAGTGGGTGCGGACGCCGTCGCCGTGGTCGATGACGATGTAGCGGCCGTAGCCGCCCTGCGGGCCGGCATAGACGACGATACCGGACGCGGCCGCGTAGATGGTCGTGCCCTCGTCGGCGTCGAGGTCGACGCCGGAATGATAGCGGACGGCGCTGGTGAACGGGTCGTGGCGGCGGCCAAATGGTGAACTCACCACCAGCCGCGACAGCGGAGCGCGCAGGATGAGGTCGCCGTCGTGCAGGCGTGGCATCGACGCCATCGACGTCCCCGGGGCGTTGGCGGCCCGCAGCTCCTGGACCGACGCGTCCACCCCGAGGAGGGTCCGCTGGACCCTTGCCTCGAGGTCCTCGGGAAGCAGGGCCTCCCGTCGACGATCGTTGACGAGTTCGACGTCGAGGGTGACCCGGGCCCGCACGAAGGACCCGAGGTCGGCGGCCACGGGGGCGCGGGTGACGGCGTCGTCGATGGCGGTGAGCACATCCACCCACGCCCGGTGCCACAGGCCGCTGGAGCTTCCCTGTCGTCGGGCGCGGGCCCGCTCATCGGTGAACGCGGCGAGGGCCCGGTCGATGCGGACGCCGGCGGAGTCGGTGTCGGACGCCGGTGGGGGTGTCGCCGCCGTCGGCGATGTGTGGTGCGGCCGGGAGGCCTCGGCCCGGGTGGCATCGACCGTCGGGGCGGCGTCATCCCAGGTGGCGCTGCGGCGCACGGACTGGCACCCGCCGACCCCGAGGGCGACGACGACGGTGCTGGCGGCGATCAGGGAGCGCACCGCACCATTCTAGCCGGTCCCGGCGCGTCTGGCGCGTTGTCGGCCGGAAGGTTGCGGTGCCGTGGTCCGGTCGGGGAGACTGCCGCCATGCGTGCCCTCATCGTCGACGATTCCGCCGCTGCCCGCGCCCAGGCCAGGGTGGCGCTCGACGAGGCCGCCGCCGGCCTCGGCCACGACTTCGACGTCGAGGAGGCTTCCGGTGGCGTCGAGGCCCTGCGGGTCCTCGCCTCGGCCGAGGTCGACCTGCTCCTCGTCGACCTGCACATGCCGGGCGTCCACGGCCTCGAGGTGCTGTCCTTCTGGGCCCGGCGTGGGGGCCGGCAGAATCGTCGCGCCGTCGTCATCAGCACCCAGGTATCGCCTCGCGATCGCGACAAGGCCCTCGAACATGGCCGGGTGAGCTTCATCGAGAAGCCCATCACGATCGACGCGCTCAGCGTCGTCGTCGCCGCAGTCGTCGAGGGGCAGGGCGGAGGCGCCCCGTGAGCATCGACCGTTCCCAGCGGGAGTTCCTCGGCGAGGCCACCGAGATTGTCGAGGCGCTGCAGGCCGGTTTTGTACGCGTCGCCGACGACCATCGCCGGGGGACGCAGTCGCCGGCGCTGCTGAACGAGGTGTTCCGCCATGCCCACTCGCTGAAGGGCCTGGCCGGCATGTTCGGCGTCGAGCCCATGGGGCGGCTCGCCCACGAGATGGAGGCCCTCCTCGACGGATTGCGCCTCGGGCGTCTGCACATCGACGACGAGCTGATGGTGCTGCTCTACGGTTGCGCCGACACCTTCGCCGTTCTGTTGAACGCGCTCAGTGCCGACGAGAAGCCCGACATTGGCGCCATCGATGCCATGATTGCGCGCATCCAGCGCAAGGTCGGTGGTGAATCCACGGCGGGCGGTACGACCGACATCGCCGACCTGGGGCTCTCCTCCGAGGTGCTGTCGTCGCTGACGGAGTACGAAGAGCATCGCCTCCGCGACAACGCCACGCGCGGAGTCCCCATTTTCCGGGTGCACGCCCCGCTGCCGTTCAGCTCGTTCGAACAGTCCCTCACGGCGCTCACGGCGGCGCTCCAGGAGCTGGGCGAGCTGATCACCACGCTGCCCTCGGCAGACCCGTCGGGACAGGCCCTCGTCTTCGACCTCCTCGTGGCGTCGACGCGCAGCGGTGACGACCTGCTCGCTGCCACCGCGGCGCATGGCACGACCCTCGTGGAGCGCCTCGATGGTCGCAAGTCGGCGCCCGTCCCGGGGGCGACGACGCTGCCGACGATGACCGAGGACGAGAGCGTGCCGGCGACGATGCGTCAGGCTGCCGACACCGTCCGCGTCGACATCAAGAAGCTCGATGAACTCATGGGCATCGTCGGTGAGCTGGTCCTCGCGCGCGGCGGTCTCAACCGCGTGACGGGCGAGCTCAAGGCCGAGATGGGCTATCGGGGGCTCGCCGTCGATCTGCACCGCCTCGTGCGGACCGTCGAGCGTCGGATCATCGACCTGCAGCTCGCCATCATGCAGGTCCGCATGGTGCCCCTCGGGCAGGTCTTCGATCGACTCGCGCGGGCGGTGCGTCGCATCTCCGACAACGTCGGCAAGGAGGTTGAACTCCACGTCGTCGGTGAAGACACCGAACTCGACAAGCTGATCGTCGAAGATCTCGTCGATCCGCTCATGCACCTCGTGCGCAACGCCCTCGACCACGGCCTCGAGTCCCCCGACGCTCGCGTGGGCTCCGGCAAGCCGCGGGCGGGACGCCTTGAGCTGCGGGCATTCCCACGGGGCAACCAGGTGGTCATCGAGGTCGCCGACGACGGCCGGGGCGTCGACGAGGTGGCGATCAAGCGGACGGCCCTCGAGCGCGGCGTCGTCACCGAGGAGAACGTCGGCCAGATGGGCCGTCGTGACATCTGGAACCTCATCTTCCTGCCCGGCTTCAGCACACGCCGCGAGGTGACGGACCTCAGCGGTCGTGGCGTCGGTCTCGATGTCGTGAAGACGAACATCGCGCGCCTGTCAGGCCTCGTCGACGTCGACAGCACGCCGGGGCGGGGGACGAAGTTCACCATCACGCTGCCAATGACGCTCGCGATCATCCAGGCCGTGATCACGCGCAGCGCCGGGCGCATCTATGCGCTTCCGCTCGCCAGCGTCCTCGAGATGGTGACCGTCTATCGGCGCGACCTCTGCACCGTGGAGGGGCGCGAGATGATGACCCTGCGCGGCCAGACCCTGCCGCTGCTTCGCCTCGACCGGGTGTTCCACCCCGACGACGCCGTCCGTCGCGGCGACGAGGAGGTCGGCTACGCCGCCGTCGTCGGGCTGGTGCAGCACCGCGCGGCCCTCCTGGTCGATGACGTGCTCGGCCAGCAGGACGTCGTCATCAAGGGCCTCGGCGCCTACCTGTCGAACGTGAAGGGTATCGCCGGCGCGACCCACCTTGGAGACCACGAGACGATCCTCGTCCTCGACATCGCGGCCCTCATCCAGGAGCTGATCGACTCCGACGGCGCTGCGAGCCTCATCCCGCGCGGGCTCGAGGCCTGAATGTACGAAGCGTTCTACGGCCTGACGACGCGCCCGTTCGGCAAGACGCCGGACCCGGCCTTTCTGTACCAGAGTCGGGGCCACGCCGAGGCGCTGGCCCGCATGGTGACGGCAGCGGAGGAACGCGACCTCGCCGTCCTCAGCGGCGACATCGGCGCCGGCAAGACGCTGCTCACCCGCGCCGTCGTCGACGAGCTGGCTGCGTCGCATGGTGAGGGGACGCGCGTCATCCTCATCGTCAATCCGCGGCTTACACCCGTCGAGCTGCTATCGACGTTGGCCGACCGCCTTGGTGTCGACCCGCTTCCTCGGACGAAGCCGAAGCTCCTCGACGCGATCCTCGAGGCCCTCTACGGCGTCCACGCGGCCGGCGGCTTCTGCCTGCTCATTGTGGACGAGGCCCACCTGCTGCCGAACCGGGCCGTGTTCGAGGAACTCCGCCTCCTGCTGAACCTGACCCTCGACGACCAGCCCCTCCTCGGCATGCTTCTCGTCGGGCAGGAGGAACTTCGCACCCGTCTGGGCAAGAAGGACCTGCGCAGTTTCGCCCAGCGGATCGGGGCTGGCTTCCACCTGCAGGCCCTCGGCGAGGACGAGGTCGGCCCCTACCTCGCGCACCGGCTGACGGTCGCTGGTCGCAGCGAACCCCTGTTTACCGAGGCTGCCATCGCCGTGCTCGCCCGGGCATCGGCGGGTGTGCCGCGTCGGCTCAATGTGCTGGCCCAGGCGGCGTTGCTCGTCGGCTACGGCCTGTCGGCCCAGCGCATCGGCGAAGACATCGTCCGAGACGTCTGGGCCGATTTGCGTGCGCACCTCGCGGGCGCTTTCGATGGAGGCGCGTGATGGACATCCTGTCGATCCGCAAGAAGAAGGCCGCCGACGCCGCCGCCCGCGGCGCGACGATGCCGCAGCCAACGACGTCCACGCTGCCACCGCAGACGACGGCACCGACGACGGCCCCACCGACGACGGTCGCGACGGCGCCGCAGTCGACGTCACCGCCGACCACGGCGCCGCAGACCACGGCGCCGCAGACGCTTGCGCCACAGCCGCTCGCGACGACGACGCCGATGTCTGCCATCACGCCGGCGACGGTGCCGCAATCGTTTTCGACGACGACGCCGATGTCGGCGATGACGTCGCAGACGACCGCGCCGACGGCGCTGCCGCAGACGACGGTGCCAACGCGGGTCGGCGTCAGCGACCCCCTTCGGGACTTCCTGGCCCGCTATGACGACGACGATGGCGTTCACGACTTCGGTCAGCGAACAGGCGCCGTCGAGGCCACCGAGCGCTTCCTGACGTTCCACCTTCAGGGGGAGAGCTACGCCGCATCGATCATGAACGTCCGCGAGATCCTCAAGGTCCGCAGCCTTACCGACGTGCCGCGAGCGCCGCGGGCCGTCCTTGGCGTTATCTCGAAGCGTGGTGTCGTGCTGCCCGTCGTCGACCTCGCGGTGCTGCTCGGGCTGAGGGCGCCAGACCGCCGGCTCAATGCCCACCAGCGCGTCCTCGTCGTAGGCGAGGGGGAGCGGGTCTGTGGTTTGCGGGTCGACACCGTCGCCGAGGTGGTGAAGCTCGGGGCCGAACAGGTCGAGGGCGTCCCGCCGAGCCTCGGCTCCCGAAACGCGGGGCTCCTCGTCGGGCTCGGCCGCGTCGGCGACCACATGTACATCGTGCTTGACCTGCAAGCCGTGCTCGATTCGTTCGCGGCGTCGCTCGGTCTGCCGCCGACCCGTCGGGAGTCCGCATGACGTCGACACCGAGCCAGGGCAGCAACGAGCAGCTCCGCCTTGCGACCTTCGAGGTCGGTGGCGATCTTCTCGCCATCGACATCATGCGCATCCGCGAGATCACGCGGCCCCTGCCGGTCACGCCGGTCCCGCGCTCGCCTCATGGCATGGTGGGTGTCATCGATCTGCGCGGCCAGATCCTGCCCCTCTTCGACCTCCGGGTGCGCTTCGAGCTGCCGCCGCGCGCGACCGCCGACGAGGTCTTCGTGCGGCACCTCGTCGTCAAGCTCGATGGTCAGGTGCTCGCGATCGTCGTCGACCGCATGCACGACGTCGTGACCGTCGAGCGCAGCGCCCTGCGGGCCGGGCGAGGGGTCCTCGTCGGCGAGGCCGCCGACGTCTTCGTCGGTGTTGCCGCCGTCGGCGATCGCCTGGCGCTGCTTCTCAATCTGCGGCGCGTCATCCTGCGGCAGGATCGGATTGCGATTGCGGACCTCATCGTCGGGCCCGGGCTCGACAACAGCATGGGCAGGGGGCGGCCATGAGCGACGCCGGAGGTGGTAGCGTCGTCGTGGCGTGCCCGCGTTGCGGCGCCCGCTTCATCATCGACGAGGGCGGCGTTCGCGGCGATGTCGACGCCATCGTGCTGTGCGCAGCGTGCGGCCGTGGCTCGAGGCTGGGGCACTCCGAGCGTGACGCGATCCTCGCCATCGGTGACCCGAGCGCCGATCCTGTTCGCCGTGAGGCCGGCTGGCCCCGTGTCGTCGTCGGCCATGAGGTCCCGGCGGCCGCCCGCGTCATCGCCGACACCCTGCGACGGGGCGGCTTCTCGCCAGTCTGTGTTCGCAGCGGCGACGCCGTGCTCGCGGCGGTCGATCCGTCGATGCCGGCGCCGGCGGCAGCTGTCGTCGTCGATGTTGGCGTGCCAGGCGTGCTCGCGTTCGAGGTCATCGAGGGGCTGCGCCGCAGCCCGGAAACCTCCGGCCTGCCGATCGTCTTGCTCGCCTCGGTGTACGAGAAGACACGCTACAAGCGCCGGCCGAATCGCCTCTACGGTGCGGATGCCTACCTCGAGTTGCACCATGTGCCCGATCGCCTCGTCGAGGTGCTCGGCAGCGCCCTCGCCCACCGCCCGGCCGGTGCCGAGCGTCAGCAGGCCCCGGTCGATCGCGCCCGCGCCTCCGCGCTGCGGACCGACGGCGTGACGTCGCCAGAAGGTGACGCGACGGCCATCGCCCGCCGCCTGCTGTCGGACATGGCCCTCTACCACGGCGACGAGGTCGCGCGTGGCGTCCGTGTGGGGCAGCCCTTTGCATTCGTTCCCGACGCGGTCGACGCCGCGCGGGCGTTGCATGTCAGGGTCGGTGGTGACGCCGCCGTCTTTGACCGGGAGCTTGTTGCCTTTGCCGGTCGCCTCGTGGCGAGCCGTCACATACCGGAAGGGCCGCGTGGCTGACATCGACGACGTCCTGCTTCGGGCGCTGGGTGAGGGCGACCCGGCCCGGCGTCGGCGCCTGTTGGCGTCGGCGCCGTCGGGGCCGTGTGCGTCGTCGACGGTGGCCCGCATCGTTCAGGCCCTGCACGACGACACCGATGTCGGCATCCGCACGGCGGCGATGGAGGTCTTCGCCGCCGTCGGCGAGCAGGCGCTCCCGGTACTCGATGGCCTCCTCGACGATCCCCAGGCCGGGGTCCGCCGCCTCGTCGTCGACGTCCTTTGCCTGATGACGACGACGCCGAAGGCGTTGCCGCTGCTGCGTCGAGCGATGGTGGATCAGAGCCTCGCGGTGCGCTCCGCTGCGCTCGAGGGCATCGCTCGTTTCGACGCGGCCATCGCTGCACCGATCCTCGCCGACCAGCTCATCGCGGGTGTACCGGCTGCCGTGGCCCTGGCGGCGCTGCTCGGCATCGAGCAGCTGCAGGCGTCAGTGCCGCCATCATCGCTGCGGCGCTGGGTCGATGACCCCCTGACCGCCGGCGTCGCGCTTCGCCTGCTGGGGCGCGCGGGTGAGTTCGGCGACCTCATGCCCGCGATGTCGTCGCCGTCGCGGCTGCGGGTTCGGGCTGCGGTCATCGGCCTCGCGGACGGCCTCGAGCGGGGGCGTCGGTTCACGCCGGGCATGCTGGATGCGACGACGCGGGCGCGGCTCGCGGCGAGCATTGGCGAGGCTGACGTTGACGCCGCTGCGGCAGCCGTCGGTGTCCTCGCCCATGCCGGTGACCTCGGCGGCGTTGCGGCCGCCCTCGGGCGAAACGACCTGACCCGCCTGCTGCCGGCGATGCATCGGGCGGTGGCCGTCGCCCAGGGGTTGGGGGTCGCCGTCGAGCCGGCGCTTTCAGCGATGGCTGCGGTCACGACCCTGCCTGCGCTCGACGTCGTCAAGGAATTGCAGGACGCAGCCAGACGGCGAGCAGGTCGGGGAGCGGCCGACGCCCCACCCACTGCACCGGCGGTCTTCTCGACGGCGGCGTACGCGTCACTGACGGCGTGGCTTGCTCGCGAGGCCGGTCTGGCCTTCGGCGAGGATGCCCGCTCCCGCCTTGAAGCGCGACTGATGCCCCGCCTCGAAGCGCGTGGTGCGACGACGCTGGGCGAGTACGTCGAACTGCTACAGCGCGATCCCGACGAGGCGGTCACCGCCATCGACGCCGTGACCGTCCACGAGACCTATTTCTTTCGCGAGCCTGCGAGTCTCGAGGGGCTGCGCGACGACATCGGTCCGGCCCTTGGCGCCGGCGGTCGGCCCATCCACGTCTGGTCGGCAGGCTGCTCGAGCGGCGAGGAGCCGTACACCGTCGGCATGATCCTCACGGCGCTCGAGCGTGAGGGCCGCTGTCGAGCCTGGGACGTTCTGGGAACCGACGTCTCGCCGGCGTCGATCGCCCATGCTCGTCGCGGCGTGTATGGGCCTCGCAGCTTCCGATCCAGGCTGACCCCGAACGAGGCAGCCTCGTTCGAGCAACTCGCCGACGGTGCGCTCATGCCCCGCGCGAACATCCGGGACCGCGTCCGTTTCGCGACCCTCAATCTCGTCGACACCGCCGCGGTGTCGCGCCTGCCGCTGTTCGACCTGATCTTCTGTCGCAACGTGCTCATCTATCTGACACCGGCCGCGCGCGGCCTGGTGTTGCAGGCCTTCTTCCGGCACCTCCGTCCGGGCGGGGCCCTCGTTCTCGGTCACTCCGAGTCGCTCCTGCACGTCGAGAATCCCTTTGGCATCTGGCCGTTGAAGCGCGGCCTCGCCTATCGTCGCGGTGACGCATGACCCAATCGGAGCCCACCTCACCCGGCATTCCCCGTCCCCGCGTGCTCGTCATCGACGACAGCGCGCCTTCGCGGGCCGCCATCGCTGGTGTCCTGGAGGACGGTGGCTGTGAGGTTGTCGGGCGCGCCATGGACGGTTCCGTGGCGCTGCGCATCCTCGAGGAGACCGACCCCGACGTCATCACCTGCGATCTCGAGATGCCGCGGATGGACGGCTTCACGTTCCTGCGCATCCTGCAAAAGACGCGGGCGACGCCGATCATCGTCATCACCTCGGACGCCCGCCCCGAGGCTGCGATCATGGCCCTCGAGCTGGGGGCCCGGGACTTCGTCGTGAAGCCCTCCCGCCCGGGCGAGATGAAGCAGCTCGGGGCGCAGCTCGTGGCGCGGGTCCGCGCCCTCGGCAGCGTCCGCCACCAGGCGCCGCCGCCGTGGGCGGCTTCGAGCGAAGTGCCACTGCCGACCCACGTCGAGGCGGTCGTGCTCGGCGCATCGACGGGGGGGCCCCGGGCGATTCGCGACATCGTCAGCCGTCTCCGTTCGCCGCCGCGCGTGCCCGTGTTGATTGTCCAGCACATGCCACCCCGATTCACCGAGGCCTTCGCGGATCGACTTCGCAAGACGACGGGCCTCGACATTCGCGAGGCCATCGAGGGCGAACTTGTTCTTCCGGGCCAGATTCGCGTCGCGCCCGGCGGTCGCCACCTCCTCGTCGCAGGCGCCGACCGTGCCAGCGGTGGGCTCCGGCTCGCGCTCCGCGATCCTCAACCGGCCGACCGCTGGGTGCCTGCCGTGGACGAGCTGTTCCGTTCTGCGGTCCAGGCGCTGGGGGCCCGGGTCCTCGGCATCGTGCTCACCGGCATGGGGCGCGATGGCCATGAAGGTGGCCGCTCCCTCGCCTCCGCCGGCGCGCCGTTGTGGACGGAATCCTCGCTGACCGCTGCGATCGACGGCATGCCGACGGCAGCCGCACAGGGCCATGGGCAGGCCGTCCGCCTCCCGCTCGACGAACTCGCAGCCGCCCTCGTGCGGGTCCTGGAACAAGGGCCCCGAGGATGAGGACGGACACAGATGGCCTGTGCTACCCATGCCGGGGCCGACCGATGTTGAAGGGGACCGCGCCATGAGTACAAAGAAGGGGCCCGACCCCGTGGGGCATGAGGAGTTCGTCTCCCTGTTCGAGAAGGGTCTCTCCTTCACGAAGGAGATCCTCGCCGAGAACGAGCGATTGCGCTTCCGCGTGGCGAGTCTCGAGGCCGAGGTCGATGTCACGCGACGCCACGGTCGCGACGTCGACGGCGACGCGATGGTGGCGGCGCTTCGTCGGCAGGTGTCGGAACTCGAGGTCGAGCGGTCGCGTCTGCTGTCGTCGTTCCAGGAGGTCGAGAACCTCAACCGCGACTACATGCAGCGCTACTCGGAGATCGAGAGCGAGCACAACAACCTCGCGAACCTCTACATCGCCAGCTACCAGCTCCACTCGACGCTGAGCTTCCGCGAGGTCGTCCAGGTCGTCTCCGAGATCGTCATCAACCTCATCGGCGTCGCGAACTTCACCCTCTACCTCTTCGACACGACGAGTGAGCAGCTCGAGCCCCTCGTTGCCGAAGGTCACGACGTCGGTGAGCGCAGCGCCGTCGGCCTGGAAGAGTCGATCATCGGCCACGCTGCGCGCACGAAGGAGCGCTACGTGCGCGAGCCCGGCGCGACGAAGGGCCCGATCGCCGTCATTCCGCTGGCGACGGTGGAGTCCCTTGTCGGCGCCATCGTCATCGAGCGGCTCCTGGTGCAGAAGGAGGGGCTGTCTCCGGTCGACTTCGAGCTCTTCAATCTGCTCGGCGTCCACGCGGCGACGGCGCTCGCCTCGGCGCTCATGCGGGAGGAGGCCGGCAACGACGCGCGGGTCATCTCGATCACCCGGGCGCGGGAGCTGATCGGATGAGCAGCACAGTCCAGGACAGCTGGCAGGTTTCGACGGTTTCTTTGCGTTCGGTGCACGGTTCTGGAAACGATGGCGCGGGGATGGCTCATGGCTGACACGCTGTATGCACTCGTGGTGGAAGATTCGCCGACGATGCGCCAGCTGATCGTCTTTGCCCTCTCGCGGGTGAAGGCCCTCAAGGTGGTCGAGGCCGACGATGGCGTCGACGCCTTGAAGAAGCTGTCGCAGCAGCACTTCGACGTGCTGATCACCGACATCAACATGCCGATGATGGATGGCCTCAAGCTGGTCTCGATGGTCCGCAAGGACGAGGCCCACAAGGAGATCCCCATCATCATCATCACCACCGAGGGCGCCCAGGAGGACCGGCAGCGGGCCCTCTCCCTCGGCGCCAACGCCTACATCACCAAGCCCATCCAGGCACCGCAGGTGATCTCGAAGGTGAAGGAGCTGCTGAAGCTCACGTGACGTCGTCAGCGTCCAGGGCGCCGACGCTTCGCGCTGATGCTCAGCCCTTCGACCACTCGCGCGCGAGCAGCGACATGCGGACCATGTCGTGCCAGCCGCCCTCGTGGAAGTACTCCTCGCGCAGCACGCCCTCCTCGACAAAGCCGAGGCGGGTGTAGGTGCGTCGCGAGCGGGTGTTCTTCGCAAACACCATCAGCCACACCTTGTGGAGGCCCTCGCCGCCGTCCTGCTCGCTGCGGAAGGCGACGTCGAGGAGCGCGGCGATGGCGGCGCTGCCGACGCCGCGGCCCATCTCACCACGGTCGGCGATGATCACCGACAGGCGGCCGACGCGGCTGCGGCGGAAGATCTGGTGCAGGCCGCACTGGCCGAGGTAGCGGTCGTCGTCGCCGGCGAAGATGGAGAAGACCCGATCCTCCTTCGATGCCGTCACCCGCGCGATCCAGCGCAGCTCGTCCTCGCGGGTCATCGGGGCGCCGGCGAAGGCGGCGAGGTTGCCGACAATCTCGGCGTCGTTCACCCAGCCCATGATGTGGTCGACGTGGTCGGCGATGAGGGGGCGCAGGCGCACGAGGCGGCGATCCGGGACGAAACCACTCACGCCGCACCCCCGAGCCGGCCGTCGTCGAGGACGACGACGCCCTCCTGGTTCTCGACCCGGAAGGCGATGCCGTCGTCGACGGGCCAGTGGGTGATGCGCAGCGTGTCGCCGGCGAGGGCGGGACGCACGAAGCGGGCACGGGCCTGTCGCCGTCCGCTGTCGACACGATTGGCGGCGAGGGCGAGCACACCGAGGTTCGGCAGCACCCGTCCGGGCAGGCCGGCCTGCGCGGCGGCGTCGTCGTCGACGTAGATCGGGTTGTGGTCGCCGAGGGCCGCCGCCATGGCCTGCCCCTGGTCGGCGCCGACCTCGACGACGATGGCCGTGCCCGACGGCGGGGCCGCCACGACGGCGTCGGCGACGACGCCATCGCGCCGACGGGGCCCGCGCAGCAGGATCGTGGCCGTGGCGTCGACGACGACGGCGCCGTCGGCGGCGCAGGTCTCGAGGTGGACGTCGAAGGTCTCGCCGAGAGCATCGGTCGCGATCGCAGAGAGTGTCGCCGTGGTCTGCAGCACGTCGCCAGCGCGGGGCGCGACCCGCACGTCGACCCGGTGGGCCACCTCGGCGAGGCGCATCATGGAGAGGCCGACGCGCGGGTCGACGAGGAGGGCGCCGAGGGCGGGAAGCGCAAGGCCGACGGCCGACGCCAGCGGGAAATCGCCTGCGGCGGCGACGTCGTCCGCGGTGACGGTGCGGCGCTGACCGGTGACGCGGGTGCCGACGAGGGAAGGAAGCAGGGGCATGGGGCGATACTCGCACCCGTCGGGGGCGGATTCATCGGGAATCTCCACGCCTGCAGGCCGCCGCAGGAAGAGCCCGAGGCGTCTGCGCCGTCTGCGCCGACACCGTCGACAGCCGGGAACGGGGATGGAAGAGGAGCACGGTGGTGCCAGCGATCACACCGCCCGGTGGAATCCCGTGGGGGCCGTCGGCCGTCCGACTCGGCGTGCGTGGTCTCGCTGTCCCCAGTCCCGACGTGCTGCTGCTGGACAGCCGCGACTCCTTCACGTTCAACCTCGCCCAGGCCTGCGCCGAAATCGGCGCCGAGGTCGACGTGGTCGACGCCGACCTCGTGACGGCCGAGCAGATCATCGCCGCCCGCGAGCTGGGCGGCGGCCCGTCCCTTGTCATGATTGGTCCGGGCCCGCGTGGCCCCCGCGAGCTGCCGCGCCTCGTGGAACTCGTGCGCGCCCTCGACGGCGCCGTGCCGCTCTTTGGCGTGTGCCTGGGCCTGCAGGTGATCGTGAAGGCCCGCGGCGGCACCGTCGAGCGGGCCGCGGCACCGGTCCACGGCAAACGCGACCCGGTGGTCCACGACGACGTCGGCTGCCTGAAGGGACTGCCGTCGCCGCTGTGGGTGATGCGCTATCACTCCTTGGTCGCGACGACGGTGCCGGCGTCTTTGGCGGTGACGGCGCGCGATGCCCTCGGCCAGCCCATGGCCCTGCGGGACCCGCGGGCCGCCGTCGAGGCCGTCCAGTTCCACCCCGAGAGCATTGGCACTGCGGGCGGCATGCAGCTGCTCTTCCACGCCCTCGCTGGCGCCGGCATCCGGGTCACGGCGCCGGTCGGACGGGGCGGAACCGTGCCGCCGCCGTCGTCACGCGGGCCCGGCTTCCGCGATGTGGCCGGTGGATCGGGTAGTGTCGCCCTCGAGGAAAAGCCATGACGATCAATCGACGAGCCTTGCTGCGAACCGGTCTCCTCTCGACGGCGGCGCTGCCGCTGACGACGTCGACGGGGTGCGCCACCCTGATGGACCTGCTCTCCGGGATCGTGAAGGAGCCGAACCTCTCGCTGCGCAGCTTCAAGATCACGAAGACGACGCTGTCGTCGTTTTCGGTGTCGATGGTGGCCCTCCTGAAGAACCCGAACCCCTTCGGCTTCAAGCTCGACGGCCTCGACTGGCTGGTCAACCTTGCCGGTGGACAGGCGGCGAAGGGCCGGAGCCCCGGCGGCATCGCGCTCAAGCCGAAGGGCGTCTCCGAGACCCAGCTCGACATCGAATTCAACATCGCGCGAACGGCGGCGGCGATCATCGAGCTCATCGAGAAGCGCTCGGTGCCGCTCGGCATCAACGCCACAGGTCACCTGAGCGCCAACAAGTACAAGTTCGACATCCCGGCGAAGTACGAGACCCGCCTGCCGATGCCGACGCTGCCGACCTTCGCGGTGCCACGCTTCGCGGTGCGCTCGGCGGGCCTCTCGGGGATCAGCTTCGCCGTCGAGCCCCTGGTGAAGAACACCAATGGCTTCGACATCGACATCGACCGCTTCGACTTCAACGTGAAGCTCGGCGGGCGCGAGGTCCTGAAGAACAAGAGCATCAAGAACCTGAAGGTCGCTCGCGGCAAGAGTGAGCGCGTGCCCTTCGAGTTCGACGTCAGCCTCGGCGAGGTCGGGCTGACGGTGGCGCAGCTGGCGACGAACCCCCGCCTGAACTGGGAGATCGGCGCCAACCTGAAGAGCGGTCTGCTCGACCTGCCGTTCACCCAGAAGGGCCGCGTCAACATCTGACAAAGCGCCTTCGGGTGGGCCGAGCGGGCGCTGTGGCGCCCGCTCGGCGTTGGGCGCGCGCGCCACCGTGCAGAAACGCCAGCAGAAACGACGGCGCAAGAAGAACGACACCGCAGAAAACGACACAGCGCCCCGTATGGGGCGCCGTGTCGATCAGGAGTGTGGAGACGTTCAGCGCAGGACGTTGGCGAGCAGGTTCTGCGCGTGGCCCTTGGCGAACATCTCGGTGAGGTTGTTGAGGCCGGCCTCGGGGAGGTTCTGGGCGCCGCCCATCTTGCCGATGAGGTCCGAGGCGAAGTTGGCGATGCGACCGAGGAAGCCGCCCTTCTGGCCGAGCTGGCCGAGCAGGCCGCCAATCATCGAGAGGGGACCCTGGGCGAGGCTGGCGAGCGGGCCGAGCTTGCCGAGGAAGCCCGAGACCTTGCCCATGAGCTTGCTGATGCCCTTTTCGGCAAGGCCGCCCAGCATGTCACCGATCTTGCCGCCGAGGCCGCCGCCGGTGAGGGCGCTGAGGCCGGTCTTGAGGAGGCCGCCGATGCCGCCGGAGGTGAAGTTGCGCGCGACGCCGGAGATGGCGCGACCGATGGAGCTGAAGAAACCCATGACGGACCTCCTGAAGGGTGTTGAACCGGTGACAAAGAGGTTTTCGGGCGGCAGCGGCCGGTGTTGCCGGGATCAGGTCGGCCGTCGGGAGGATGGGAGCAGTGCCCACATCCCCCCACCTGTCAGCCGCGTCCGGAACGGCTCTTGCGGCCACCCGGAGCCGGGCCGTCATCCGTCGGCGTCGACGGCATCGGCGGTTCGCCGGCAGGGCCCTTTTTGCGGCCGCCTCCGGTGAGGTTGGTGGCGCTCTTCTCGTCGTCGTCGAAGCCGGCGAAGCGGCTGACCTCGTTCTCGTCGAGGGGGATCTCGCCGGTGGCCAGCTTCTCGACGAAGTCGGCGCACTCGGCGAGCGATGGCATCCCCGCTTCCTTCGCCGCGCCCGGGTCCATCACCTGGAGCTGGGGGTCGGCGTTGGGGTTGCGGATGTAGTGCAGGACGCGGGCGGCGTAGTCGGCGGGCTCGAGACCAAGGGCCGTGGCAATCTGCGTCGTTTCCTTGTCCTCGAGGATGCGCGCGATCAGCTCCTCGTCAGTCATCTGCGTCGGTGATGGCATCGTCGGCTCCGGCGGCTCGGTGGGCCTCCACGATGCCTGTGCAGAAGCGCATCAGGCAAGTCGCGGCGACGCCGGCGGTGCCATCGGCCGGGCCGGTCGGCTCGGCGACCTCGACGAGGTCGATGCCGACGCAGAGGCGGGCGCGGGCGATGCCTTCGACGAGGCGCCACAGCTCACGTGGCAACATGCCGCCCGGGACCGGCGTGCCGGTGGCGGGGGCGAAGGCCGGGTCGACGACGTCGATGTCGACGCTGAACCAGCAGGCGGCCCCCTCGGGGATGAGCTCGAGGAGCGCGTCGATGTCGTGACACTGCTCGATGCCGACGGCGGCGACGCGGGCGTGGTCGCTGCGGTGGTGTCGGGGGATGAGCCCGCGCAGGCCGATCTGCACGATCCGCTCGACGCGGGCGCACTCCTCGAGGACGACGGTCATGACGTTGCCGTGATGCAGGGCAAGTCGGCCCTGCGCGTCGACGGCGGCGTCGCCGAGGTCGGTGTGGGCGTCGAAGTGGACGAGGCAGATGGGATCGTCGTGGCCGAAGGCCTTCATGGCGTCGACGACGCCGGTGAGAATCGGGCGCGTGATGCTGTGGTCGCCGCCGACGACGAGGGGGATCGTGTCCTGCTGGATGAGGTCGGCGACGCTGCGCGCGACCCGCTCGCGCACGACGTCGACGGCGTCGCCGGGCTGGATGACGACGTCGCCGGCGTCGACGAAGGCGACGCCACCGAGGACCTCCTGCTGCCGCGCGGCGTCGAACCAGCCGAGGGGCCGGCGCGTGATCGGGTCGAGGGCGAAGCCCCACGCCTGCGACGCCGCCCGCACCGCCATCGGACCGAAGCGGGTGCCGGCGCGACCGCTGACGTCGCGGTCCCACGGGACGCCGAGAAACGCGAAGGTCGGCTCGCCGGCCGCAAGCGCCGCCGGGCCGACGCCGGGGGCGCCGAGGAAGGTGTCGCCGACGACGGGGGCCCGGGCCGGCTGCACGGCCTGTCCGCGCTCGTCGACGGGCAGCAGGATGTGCGAGGCGACGGCGGCGTCGAAGAAGGCGCGGGCGGCGCGGGCGCGCGGATGGGCGGCGCACACCTCGTCGAGGTCGGCGCCGGCGGCGAAGTGCTCCAGCAGCGAGGCCTGCAGCGGCGTGCACGGCAACGATGTGCCAAAGGGGGCGACCCGCAGGAGCAGGCCCTGGCCGTCGGGGAGCAGCGTGACGACGGGGTTCTTGATGAGGCGCATGGGGTCCTTCGTCGTCGTCTCAGCGACGGCTGGCGGCCTTCAGGAGCGTGACCAGCGTGGCGACCTCGTCGCGGGCCTTCGGGTCGTCGCCGATGACGAGGTGCTTGCCGTCGCGTCGCACGAGCTTGAGCTCGATGGCGAGGGACACGGCGTTCTCGACCGGCGCCTTCGACGCGGCCTCCACGGCCACGACGTCGCCCGCGAGCACGCCGGCCCGCACGGCGTCGAGGAGGCGGCCCACGACGACCCGCTCCTCGAGGCGCTCCTGGGCGAGCAACTCGGGCAGACGGCCGAGGACGACTGCGTAGCACTCGAGGAAGCCGAGGATGAGCTGGCGGGCGAAGCCGAACGCGGCGCGGGGCAGGGGCTCGGCGGAGACGGCGAGGCCGTTGTCGGCGTCGTCGATGAAGCCGGCCGCGACGGCGTGGTCGACGGCGCGGTCGAAGAGGGCGTCGAAGGCGACACCGGGTTCGAAGATGAACTCGAGCTTGAGGGCCCGCGAGAGGGCGCGCGCGAGGCGCTTCACCTCGCCGCGTGGCAGCACGCCGCTGCCCGGTGAACCCCCGGCGGCGACGACGGCGGCGGCGACGATGGCCTCCGACACCGCGTGATGCAGGACGTGGTTCTTGTGGACGTCGAGGATGAGCCAGGCGTTGTCGTCGACGCGGTAGAGGGTCCGGGCGTCGGCCGTCTGGCGATGGATGAGGCGATCCGACACGAGCTTGTCGAGGGCGGCCCGCAGCACCGGGGTCGGGTCGCCGTCGTCGAGGCCGGCCTCGAAGCGGCGCCCGCCGACGCGGCGCACGTGCCCCAGCAGCAGCGTCGCGCCCTGCAGCAGCAGGGACTCGTCGAGGCCCTTCTTGCGGAAGCCAAAGAGGCTCGCGCACACCAGCGACATCGCGGTGACGACGCCGGCGCGGTTGATGCCCCAGACGATGCGGTGGCCGAGGGCCGCGGTGGCGGCGCGGATCAGCTCGTCGTCGTCGCCGGCCTCGTCGCGGCCGACGCCGCGCTGGGCCATGTGCTGCTTCAGGGAGATGGGCTCGTCGAAGGTGACAAAGACCTTGCCGTAGCGCCCGCGCAGCACGCCGGCAGCCTTCACGAGCCCGGCGGCGGACTCCTTCTCCTTCGGCGCTCCGCCGAGCTCCTTCGTGTAGCTCGTGGCCTCGACGATCTTCTCGTACGCGATGTGGCACGGCACGAAGACGGCGTCGTCCTCTCGGCTCTCGAGCCAGGCGTCGACGAGCATCGAGAGCAGGCCCAGCTTCGGCGGCAGCGTCTTGCCGGTGCGCGAGCGGCCGCCCTCGATGAAGAACTCCTGGGTGAGCCCCTCTTTGAAGAGTTTGCGAACGTAGGCGCGAAAGACGGCGCCGTAGAGCGCGTCGCCCTTGAACGAGCGGCGCAGGAAGAAGGCGCCGCCACGACGGAGGATGGGCCCGAGCGGGAAGAACGAGAGGTTCTCGCCGGCGGCGATGTGCGGCGGCAGCATGCCGTGCTGGATCATGACCTGGCTCATCACCAGGTAGTCGACGTGGCTGCGGTGGCTCGGAACGAGGACGAGCGGACCGCGACGGGCCGCCTGCCGGACCTTGTCGAGGTCGGCGGGGTCGACGACGATGGCGTCGTAGATGCGGGCCCAGATGGCCCGCAACAGCCGATCGAGCACGCGGGTGACGTCGACGTCGAAGCGGGCGGCGATCTCGTCGAGCAGCTTGCCGGCCCGGCCCATGGCCTGCCCCTCGTCGAGGGTGCCCTGCGGCTTCAGCAGTGGGGTGATCGCGGCCTTGAGCTTCGGGTCCTTGAGGACCTCCTCGCGCAGGCGCGCGTGGCTCTTCATCGGCGGGCCGTGGGCGACACGCTCGACGCGCGCGAGGTGGTGCAGCACCGTCCAGCGCACCTTCTTGGCGAGGACGGCATCGGCGGCGTCACCGCGATCCCGGACGACGCTGGCGAGGTCGATGGGCTCCGACAGCTCGAGGCGGGCGGTGTCGGCGGCGGCGATGAAGCGGCCGACGGCGCGCAGCAGGCCGGGCTCCTCGACGGAGCCGAGGATGGCGTCGACGGCAGTGGGCTCGAAGTGGCCGGGGCGTTGGCGCAGGCCGAGAAACACCGGCACGAGGAAGATCGGCCGCTCGGGCTGGTCGCGCTGCACGCGGACGAGCACCTCGATGAAACGCGTCCGCATCGCCGACGACGTCGACAGCAGGTGCAGCGGGCGGCGCAGGAACAGCTCGGCAGAGAAGCCGGCGCGCACGCAGCGCTCGAGGAGGGCCTCCTCACGCCGTGCCGAGGCCGGTCCCCGACGCAGCCGCGACAGCGCCACCGGCAGCGACTGCAGCGCCAGCACGTTGAGGCCGCCGACGAAGGCGACGCGGGGCAGGGCCTCGCGGGCGACGAACGACGAGAGGGCGAGGTGGTCGACGGGGTTCCTGGCCCGGTGGACCCACACGACGGTGCCGCGCGTGGCGAGGTCCTTCACCATCGCGAGGTCGTCGGCGCCGATGGAGACGCGCTCGAGGCGGCGGCCCAGCAGCAGCCGCAGCGACGGTGGCAGGCGACGCGGCATGCCCCGGCCCTCGAGGCCACGGGGCAGGCGATCGGCGGGGACGGGAGGCAGGGGCGTCGTCACGGCCTCGCAGCGTGCATCGGCGACGGTGGCCTTGGCGAGCCCGAAAGGTCGCCGTTGCCGTAGATAATGCGGTGCGTCAGCTTCGGATCATCGGGAACCCGGCCGTTGGCGGGGGTGTCCCCCACCACTAGAGTCCCTCCATGCGCGCCTCCCTCCTCGCCGCCGTCCTCGCCGTCGCCGCCCCCGCGGCCGCTGAAGACACCGATTGGCGCTTCCACTGCGACGGCACCGACCCCTGGCTCCTGTCCGAGCTGGATGAGGCGATGCGCACAGGCATCGGCTACGGCGAGACCTGGGACGAGACCGTCTGCAACCAGGGCAACCTCGTGCTCGGCGAGGGCGTGCGGCCGGCGAAGCCCCGGCGCGATCCGGCTGCAGCGGCGGCGTCGACGCCCGCGCCGGCGGCCACGCCCGCCGCGCCCGTCCCGGAGAAGCCGGTCCTGACGCCCCTGCAGCAGCGCATGCAGGACCAGTACTTCGCCATCTTCATCCCGGTCTTCACGCTGTTCTCCGTCGGCCTCGCGGCCCTCGTGGCGGCCGTGATCGTGTTCTTCCTGCGTCGTCGCAAGCAGGTCGTCGTCGCCGTCGGCTGCCCGTCGTGCCGGACCGAGATCCCGTTCGTCGTCGGCGAGATGCCCACCCTCTTCTGCCCCGCCTGCGGCAATGCCTGCCGCGTCGACGTCGACCTCGCGGGCGGGCAGGCCGTGGCCGCCGCTGTCCCGCTCTGACCCTCGTCCCGGAGTCCCCGTGCAGCGCGTCGCCTTCTTGATGCTCGTCGTCGCTGCGCTGCCCGTCCGGGCCGATGTGGTGCTGCCGCCGCCTCCGCCGCCGCCGCCGACGACGACGACAGCGACCGAAGCCCCCGTCGACGCCACCGTCGACGCTTCCGGCACCAGCGCCGCAGACGCGCCGGCCATCCGCAAGCCGAAGACGAACCAGCGCGTGCTGTGTGGCTGCGCCTCGTCGCGCTTCCTCGGCGTGAAGGGGCCGACCGCGATCGGCGCCGGTACCCACGGCGCCTGGCTCCATGGCGAGGCCGCCATCGGCGCCTTCGCCGCCGCCGACAACGGCAAGCTCGCGCCGTCGACGCTGCCGTTCGCCGTCGACGTCGACGCCCGCGGCACCGGCGGGGCGTCGCGCCTCGTGAAGCTGCGAGCCACCGGCGAGGGCTCGGGGCTGCTCGGCATCACCCGCCCGGGCGATCCGGGCCCCCGCGACGTCGCCACCGTCACGCTGGCGCCGTCGTCGTCGTCGTCGTCGTCGCCGCCCGCGCTGCAGGCCCTTTGGCTGGAGCCCGCCGAGGCCCGCGAGCGCCGCGACTGCGGCCCGTGGCTGACCCAGCGGATCGCCTTCGAGCTCGTGCCGGGCAGCGCGCCCGTCGACGCCTTCCTCGTCACCGATGTCGACAGCGGCGAGCGCACCCTCGTCGACGCGCGCCACGCCGGCGCCTTCGGCATCGGGCGCGTCGAGGTCTGCGACCACGGCTTCCGCGTCCAGAACCGGCCCCAGCGCCTCGAGATCGCGCCGGTGTCGTCGACGGGGGCGACCGGTCTGGCCTGGGGCTTCGCCCACGACGGCACCGGCACCACGCCGGTCACGCGCCTCGCGACGCCGCCGACGGCGGACCCGGGCCAGCTCGACGCCCCCTATCCCGTTCCCGGCGCCGCCGACCGCCGCTTCTCGTGGGTGAGCGTCGGCGGCTTCTGGATTCTCCTCGTGGTCACCGGCGTCGTCGCGAGCGTGCTCGGCTTCATCGCCTGGAGGCTGAAGCGGCGGCGCCTCGCCGAGGTCATCTGCTCCAGCTGCCAGCGCGGCGTCCCCATCGACGTCCTCGACGAGAAGACCGACGGCTTCTTCTGCCCCCACTGCGGCGCGTCGGGGATGTGGAAGGGGCGCCGTGTCGACGTCGACGTCACACGGCTGTAGCCCGGGCTCCATGAGCGCGTCCCTGCCGATCCCGTTTGTCTTCGTCGACGCCGCCGCCGCCGCCGGCGACGTCGCGGCCCGCGAGCTGCTGACGCCCCGTCGTCAGAGCAGCGGGGCCGCCGGCCTCGACCTCGTCGCCGCCATCGACGTGACCCTTCAGCCCGGTGATCGGGCCCTCGTCCCGACGGGGATCGCGCTGGCGCTGCCCGAGGGCTACGAGGGGCAGGTCCGTCCTCGCTCCGGGCTCGCGCTGCAGCACGGCCTCACCTGCCTCAACAGCCCCGGCACCATCGACTGCGACTACCGCGGCGAGGTCCGCGTCCTGCTCATCCACCACGGGCGGGAGCCCGTCCGGGTCGAGCGGGGATGGCGCATCGCCCAGCTCGTCGTGGCGCCCGTCTGCGCCGCCACGCCGACCCTGGTGGCCTCCCTCGACGAGACCCGCCGCGGCGGGGGCGGCTTCGGCAGCACCGGCGCCCGCTGAGTCGCCGTCGGCAGGGCGACTCGGCCCTTGCTGAAACCGGGGGCCATCAGGCAGCCTCCCCCGACATGAACCCCATCCACGACCTCAGTCCCGGCCCGGGGGCCCCGCGCGTCGTCGACGCCTTCATCGAGATCCCGAAAGGCGGTCGCGTGAAGTACGAGGTCGACAAGGCGACGGGCCTGCTGCGTGCGAGCCGTGTGCTCTACGGCGCCCTCCACTACCCGGCCAACTACGGCTTCATCCCCCGCACCATCGACGACGACGGTGACGCCCTCGACATCCTCGTCCTCGCGCAGGAGGAGATCCAGCCGGGCTCCATCGTGTCGGCCCGCGTCGTCGGCGTGATGCCGATGGTCGACCAGGGTGAAACCGACGACAAGGTCATCGCCGTCATGGTGGGCGACCCGGCCTTCGAGGTCGTGCGCTCCCTCGACGACCTGCTGCCCTTCCGCATGAACGAGATCATGCGCTTCTTCGGCGACTACAAGGCGCTCGAGGAGAAAGAGGTTCGCGTCGCCGCGCCCCTTGGCCTCGACGAGGCAGTGAAGGTCGTCGAGCGCTGCTGCCTCGCCTACGAGCGCAAGCACACCACCACCACGCGACCCGGGCGCGCCTGATCGTGTCGTCGTCGTCGTCGTCCCTGCAGGCCATCGCCGTGATCGCGACCGCCTCGATCGCACGTGGCTTCGTCGTGGCCGACGCCGTCGTCAAGCGCGCGCCCGTGACGGTGAAGGTGGCGCGGCCTGTCTCGCCCGGTCGTTTCTTGCTGGTCTTCGGCGGCGGCGTCGAGGTCACCGCCGAGGGCATCGAGGCGGCTCGCATCGCCGCCCACAGCGACATCGTCGATGAGCTGTATCTGCCCGGCGCGCATCCGGCGTTGCTGCCGGCCATCGAGCGCGCGCTCGTTCCGGCCGCCGGCGATGCCGTCGCGATCATCGAGACCAGCACCGTCGCCGCCGCCATCGCCGCCGCCGACGTCGCGCTCAAGGCCGTCGACGTCTCGGTGCAGCGGATGCGCCTCGCCGTTGGCGTGGGCGGCAAGGGCTGGTTCTCGTTGGCGGGCGACCTCGCCGACATCGAAGCGGCGGCCGACGCGGTCCGGGCGGCGGCCCATCCGGAGCGCCTGATCGCTGTCGAGGTCATCGCCCAGCCGCATCCCGAGCTGCGCGGCTTCCTCTCCTGAGCACACTGCGATCGCGGTCACGACCTGTACGGCAGCGGGCGCCGCGGTCGGCTATGGTCCCACCATGCACGACACGATGCGTCGCCTCGGGATCACCACCATGTTCGTCGCGGGCACCTTCGCCACCGTCGCGACGACGGCCCCCACGGCCGATGTCTCGGGCGACAGCGCCGACGTCGACGTCTTCCTCGACGCCGACCAGCCCGTGCAGGAGTTCACGGCGGTGGCCACCATCGACGTCGACGCCGTCGTCGCCGCCGGCACGGGCCAGATCGGGCTCAACATCGTCCTCGACAGCGACGCCGAGGGCTCCCTCGCGTTCACGCTGAGCTCGGCGAGCGCGAGTCAGGGCGGCGACATCGTCGACACCCAGGCCCAGGGCACGGCCCGCATCGGCATCGACGCCTTCGACGGCTGCGGCCCCGGCCCCTGCGACGAAGAACTCGTGATCGAGTTCCGGCGGACGGACCCGGAGCTCGCCGGCACCCTCGGCCTCACGTTCACCCTCGACGGGCTCGCCAGCACCGAGACCGAGCCCACCGAGCCGGGCTCGATCACCTTCAGCATCGACTGATGGTCTGAAGGCGACCGGCATCCCGGGGATGCCACCGCCGACGAGCGTCACGGCTTGTCTGGGCCGCGGGCCATCGACGGGATGTTCGGCTGCGCGACCATGACCGTGCGCTGGGGCTCGAAGGGGTCGCCTGGCGCGGCGGCGACGACCGTCGGGGTGTCGAACTCCGGTTCGCCCTCGCCGGTGGTGGCCCCCTTCGGCGGCGACAGGCCGGCGACGCGGGTCGGTGCAGCCTGACGGGCCGGAGCCGCGGGGCTCGCGGCGGCAGGCGCGGGGGCAGGGGCCGCGGTCGGCGCAGGCCCCGGCGTCGCCGACGTCCGCGTCTGGGCGAGCCGCTGCGCCGCCATCTTCTTGATCTGCTCCGCCTCCGCGCGGGCCTGCTGGGCCTGGGCGACGGCGTCGCGCTGGGCCTTCCGCGCCTCGAGGAGCTCGCGGTTCAGGCGGGCCACCTCGGCACCGACGCTCTCGCTGGCGGCTGCGGCGTCGCGGGCGGCGCGCTGACGGGTGGCCTCGGCCTCGGCCTCGGCTTCGGCCTTGGCCTTCATGGCGAGCTGGAGCTGTTGCTGGGCGCGGGCGGCGAGGGCGCGTGCGTCGGCGACCTCCTTCGCCCGGGCTTCGGCCTCGTTCTTCACCTGCTGGATTTGCGACGAGCCGCTCGTGAGCTGGGCGCGGACCTCGGCAAGTTCGGCACGGAGCTTGTCGGCGTCGCCGGCGACCGTCTTGCGATCGGTGTCGGCCTTCTCGAGCGTCGCTTTGAGGGTCTTGTTGTCGGCGACGATCTTCTCGGCCTGGGCGCGGAGTTTCTGGTACTCGGCGCGGACGTGGGCCTCGCTGCGCTGGGCCTCGGCCAGCTGCGCCGACGCTGCACCGGCCGACTGCAGGGCCGACTCCTTCTCGGCAAGCGTCTTTCGGAGGCGGTCCGCCTCGGCAGACGCCACGGCGACCTTCTCGCGCTCGGCGGCGACGGTCTGCGTCGCCGTCGACTGCAGCTCCTGCAGCTTCTTGTCGCGGGCGGCGACGTCCGCGGCGAGCTGCTGCGCCTTCTGCTGGGCCTGGGCCAGCTCGGTGGCCAGGGTCTGGCCGCGCGTGCCCTCTTCGCTACGGGCGGTGCGCTCGGCGTCGAGCGTTGCCTTGAGCTCGGCGATGCTCGCCTCGCGCGTCGACAACCAGCGGGCCCGTTCCTCGATGGCGCTCTTCGCGTCGTCGAGGGCCTGGCGCAGCTCGGCCAGCTCGGCCTCGCGCTCGGCGAGGAGGCGACGCTGCTCGTCGGTGGTCTGGCTCGCCTTCTCGAGGATCTGTTCCTGGGCCGAGATGCGACCTTCGCGCTCGGCGTTCGCGGCCTCGAGACCCCGGACGCGCGCCTGCATCGCCTCGAGGCGACCGGCGGCATCGCTCAGGCTCGCCGACAGCGCGCCGTTCTCGCTCATCTGCTGGGCAAGCTGCTCTTCGAGCTCGGACTTCTCCGCCTCGGTCGTCGACAGCTGCTGTTCGAGCATCTGCCGCGTCGTCGTCAGCGTCGCCTGCAGCTGGTCGCGGGACCGCTCGACGTCGGCGAGGAAGCGCGACTTCTCCGTGAGATCGTGATCGCGTTTCTCGAGATGCGTGCGAGTTTCGGCGAGCTCGCTGCGCAGCTGGTCCGAGCGCTGGCCCGAGGCATCGAGATCGACGAGCGAGGCGCGCAGCCGGGCCTCGGTCTCCTCGAGCGAGGCGCGCAGCTCGGCCCCGCGAGCGTCCGATTGCGCGAGCTGGGCCTGCAGCTGGTCGACGATGGCGGCGCCGGCGGTGACCTCGGCGCGCGTGTTCTGCAGTTCGGCCTGGAGGTTTGACGCGCGGCGCTCGGCTTCGAAGAGCTCGTTGCTGCGGTTCTGCAGCTCGCCGCGGGTGGCCACCGTCTCCTCACGCGCCGTCGCGAGCTGGCGACGCAGCTCTTCGAGGTTGGCGTCGAGGCGGTCGATCTGCCCCTGGCGGTCGAGGATGGTGGACTGCGCCTTCTTGAGGTCGGCCTCGACCTGCTCGAGGCGGGCGTCCCGCTGACCGAGCTTGTCGGTGAGGGCGGCGATCCGCTCATCGCGCGCGATGAGGTTCGCCTCCTTCTCGTTGTTGGCGCTCTCGAGGCGGTAGATCTGACCCTCGAGCTGGACCTGCTTCTCGTCGGCGTCGCGCACCCGGTTGAGCAGCTCGGTGATCCGCTCGTCGCGCGTCGAGACCGTCTTCCTGAGGTTGCCGATGTCCTCTTTGGCGTCGGCCAGGTTGCGCTCGAGGTCGCCGATGCGGGCGAGCCGGTCGCTGAGCTCCGTCTCCTTGCGCTCGAGGACGTTGGCGATCTCCAGTTCGCGCTGCTGGCGGTTGTGCTTCTCGGCGGCGAGGTCGCCGCGGGTGCTGGCGAGCTCGCTGTCCGTGGCGGCGAGCTTCTCGGTGAGGCGGTCGCGCTCACCGGTCATGCCGTCGAGGGCGCCCTGCAGGCGGGTCTCGGTGGATGCCAGCCGCTCGCGCGTATCGGCGAGGTCACGCTCCGCTTCGTCGGCGCGAGCCGTCTCGGCAGCGTGGTCCATCTCCTCCTGGCCGAGGCGCGCGGTGAGGTCGTTGACCTGACCCTCGAGGCGGGCCCGGTCTTCCGACAGCTCATCGATCGCGCGGTCACGGACGCGCGTCTGCTCCCTCAGGATGATCGACTTCTTGTCGTCGAGGGCGAGCAGCGACGCCGCGATGGCCTCACCGAGGGCGGTGGCGGTCGAGAGGGCGGCTTCGAGCTGCTGGGCGTGGCGCCGGTGGTGATCGCGGTCGTCGGCGAGGCTTCGGTGGTCGGCCTCGTGGCTCCGGATGATGGCGGCGAGCTGGGCGATCTGCGACCGGCGGGCGTGCTCGACGGCGGTCAGCACACGCTGGTGCTTGCGGAGGTCTTCCTCGACGAGGAAGAGCTGCTCACGGAGCAGCGGCAGCTCCTCTTCGAGCGGACGACGTCGACGGCGCTCGATCTCGAGAGCGCTCTCGA
>Ga0172373_10002805_pt1 | contig 26367 bp, 24 predicted proteins | sample Lak10m_2_FD_114546 | JGI IMG/M metagenome (GOLD analysis project Ga0172373, IMG submission 114546) | Freshwater microbial communities from Kabuno Bay, South-Kivu, Congo - kab_092012_10m | ecosystem: Environmental > Aquatic > Freshwater > Lake | place: Democratic Republic of the Congo...
AAAAAGAAAAAATCGTTTGGTTCCAATGAATTTCCGGAAGTGCATGAAAAATTCTTTGAGATTATGGAAGAATGTGAGGTTTTTACTGGTAGATGTTTGGGGGAATAAGTTTTTTAAAAGTACTTTAATGACCTCACATAATCAATTGAGTTTTTAATTAAATTGCGACTAATCAATTTATTTTTTTAAATTTATTATCTTAAATTGCACTATAAATTATAGGGAAATAAATGAGTTTTATTGAAAAAATAAGTATTAATGAATTTGATGGTAAAAGCTATCAGATTAGGATTGTTGAAGAAATTGAAGAGAAAGCCGTTTTGACACATTATCTACATAATTACAGAAATGGAGTAAAGGAACATTACGAAAAAGACGCAATCACTACACTAAATAACTTTGTTGAATACAAACAAGTTGAAGCAAAGGTAAATATTGTTGCAGATGATGCATTACAACAATTTCTTTTTGAAGTTGAAAACGTTCCTTTTCCAACTCCTGAAAATTATTCATTTAAATTTATTGATCTATTTGCTGGAATTGGTGGTTTCAGACTTGCATTGCAAAATGTTGGAGGAAAATGTGTTTTTACAAGTGAATGGAATAATGAAGCGCAAAAAACATATCGAGAAAATTTCGGAGAAGTCCCATTTGGTGACATTACTAAAGAGCGTAACAAAAATTATATTCCTGATAAATTTGACATCTTATGTGCAGGTTTTCCTTGTCAAGCGTTTTCGATTGCAGGTTATCAAAAAGGTTTTGCAGATACAAGAGGAACATTATTTTTTGATATTGAAAAAATTGTAGAAAAACACAAACCGAAGGTTGTTTTTTTAGAAAATGTAAAAAATCTTATTTCTCACGATAATGGAAATACATTTAAAACTATTATTGAAACTTTAGAACAAAAATTAGGTTATATAACTTTTTCAAAAGTGTTAAATTCTGCAACACATGCAAATGTTCCGCAAAATCGTGAAAGAATTTTCATTGTTGCATTTGATCCAAAACAAGTGAAAAATTATTCAAAATTTGAGTTTCCTAAACCTATAAAACTAACAAGAACAATTCACGATTTTTTGGATAAGGAAAAACAGCATGATATTTATTATTACAAAAAAGATCATCAATATTATCCAGAACTTTCAAAAACAATGATTTCAAAAGATACAGTTTATCAATGGAGGAGGGTTTATGCAAGAGAAAATAAAAGTAATCTTTGTCCAACATTAACTGCAAATATGGGATCTGGTGGACATAATGTTCCATTGATTAAAGATGACTTTGGGATTAGAAAATTAACACCTAAAGAATGTTTTGCTTTTCAAGGATATCCAATCGATAAGTATATTATTCCAAAACTTGCAAACAGTAAACTTTATATGCAAGCTGGAAATTCTGTAACAACAACTTTAATTGAAAGAATTGCAAATCAAATAATTGAAGTTTTATGAAATCTTTCGCAGAGATTGACATAGAAAAAAATGGTAATTATTTAAAACTGCTTTCAGCAGTTTCGAAACTTTCAGGTTTGTTCAGTGAAAGTGCAATTCCTTTTATCAATTATCGTGTTGCAGAAAATGTTTTTTGTAGAAGTTTTAGAGCAGAAAACCTTTCTCGTTCAGATACTGCTTTTGATGCTAATTATAACTCTATTGGAGTTGGTTTGAAAACCTTTACTTGTAACACAAACAATAGCATAGAAAAAGTTGCTGAATTTAATTCACTTTCAAGAGTATTAGCAGATTTTAAGGGTAAAGAATTGGCTATAAAATTGGGCGAATTTAGAAATGATAGAATAAATTTAGCAAATAGATTGTACAATATTGAAAATTCTCTTTATCATATTGTTGCGAGAAAAGAGAAAGAACTATTGCTTTACGAAACTGATTATAGTATAATTGATATTGCAAATATTCATTCAGTTAAAAAAAACAAAGCAAGTTTACAATTTGAAGATGGAAATAATTTTTATTCATTCAATTATTCAAAAAGTACACTTTTTAGAAAATTCATCATTCCTCAAAATGCTTTTCGTCTTCCAATAGATATTATTGAAGACCCATACTCTTTGTTACTTGAATTATTTGAAGAAAATAAGGAATTGAAAATTGCAACAAACAAGCTTGTAAAAGGAGAAAATTATGTGATTTTACCACTTTATGGAATTCAAAAAAAGGAAAAGTTTATTTTTGAGCGAAGTGGCTTAAATCAATGGAATGCAAAAGGCAGGAAAAGAGATTTCGGAGAAATCTATATTCCAATACCTGCGGAATTACACAAAAAATACCCAACTTTTTTTCCTAAAAGAGATGAAGATTTTAGTTTGCAAATTCCAACGGGTGAAATATTTAGCGCTAAAGTTTGTCAAGAAAATTCAAAAGCATTAATGACAAATCCGAACAAAGCACTATCAGACTGGCTTTTAAGAAAAGTTCTACAACTTAAAGAAGGAGAATTGGCAACCATGGAAAAATTAGATAAACTCGGTTTTGACAGTGTTATTATAACAAAATCTGATAGACAAAACTTCAAAATTGATGTAATGAAAACTAATTCCTATAACGAGTTTAATCAAGTTGAAAAATAAGCTTACATCTATTATCTATACCAAAACAACCAAAGGCACACCTTTAACCAAAAAAGATGAATTTGAATGGATGGAGTTGTTTGAAGACAACAAAAAGAAAGCCTTGGCACTCAAAGCAGAAATTGACAAAACCGACAAAGAAATAGACCAGATGGTGTATGCATTGTATGGGTTGACGGAGGAGGAGATAAAGATTGTGGAAAATGTCTAAACTATGATTTTTTTTGATTAGGATGATTTATGGGATTTGGGGTGTGAAAAAGAATTGTGATTGATGGGGATTGATGGGATTTTTTACGTTTTATCCTAATTAATTATAAAATCATAAAATAATAGCTAAGATGGATAGTAATTGCGCCACTTTTTACGCCTTCTCCTAAGAATCATTTAAATCACAAAAATCATAGTTTAGATGATGGGTATGGGTATTGCGTCCTTTACTTATTTGCTTCCAACGCCTTATCCTCAATAATCAAATAAATCACAAAAATCATAATCAAGATGGATGGGTATGGTCGATTTTCAGTTTTTCTTCCTAACTTCAAGTAAACTTCACACAATGATCGACACAAATTACAAGTATTCAGAACTCACCTCAAAAGTAATAGGATGCGCTATGCGCGTACATTCAGCATTAGGAAATGGCTTTCAAGAAGTTATTTATCAACGAGCTTTACAAATAGAATTATCCTTAGCTGATATTCAATTTTCAAGAGAATTTGAAATGCCCATATATTATCGCAACCAACAAATTGGAACACGTAGGGTTGATTTTTTAGTTGAAGGAATTTTGTCCGTCGAATTAAAAGCGGTAACAAAAGTCGAGGATGTACATTTTGCGCAGGCTATTAATTACTTAGAAGCATATAATTTAGAGGTTGGTTTACTAATCAACTTTGGAGAACGAAGTTTAAATTTTAAGCGTCTAAAAAACAATAAGTTTAAGGTAATCGAAAACGCAGAAAATTTGTAAAATAAATTTTAAAATCTAGAATAATTAAATTTTAATCATTAAATTAGATTAATAAATAATCAAATACAGTTTAATGATTCCAAATAAAATTTCCACTTCAAACGATTACAAGGGTTTAGTAGAACACATTTCAGAGACTTATAACACAGGTTTTCAGAAGGCAACACAAGCAGTAAATTCAGCAATGGTTACTACCTATTGGAAAATAGGACAATATATTATTGAATTTGAGCAAAAAGGAAAAGAAAAAGCAAAATATGGGACATCGCTTTTAGAAAAATTATCGAAGGATTTAGTACAGTTGCTTGGTAAAGGTTTTAGTCGATCAAACCTTAATTATATGCGGTTGTTTTATAAATATTATCCAATTTGTGAGACAGTGTCTCACAAATTAAATTGGTCTCACATCTGTGAGTTAGTTAAGATTAACGACCAACTAGAACCAATTATATCTACCAAATAAAGAAGAGCTTAGGAAAATAATTGAAAATCAACTTAACAATTCAAAAACTTAAAAACATTAAGCAATTAAATAGTAATTTTCTTAAAAAAAAGAAAAGAAGTAAACTATGTATTATCTAATCGTAATTTTTCGATAAATAAATAAACAAGTATTTTTAAACAAACAAACATATTCCAAAATACTAATTAGACATGGAAAACCAAATCATATTATACCAAACAGAAAATAGTAATGTAAACATAAACGTTACATTTTATAATGAAAGTTTTTGGCTTACACAGAAAAATATTGCCCAACTATTCGGGGTTGAAGTTCCTGCAATTAGTAAGCATTTAACAAATATTTATGAAAGTAATGAACTTCAAAAAGATGCAACTATTTCCATTTTGGAAACAGTTCAATTAGAAGGAACGAGAAATGTAAAACGTAAGGTTGAATTTTACAACCTTGATGCAATCATTGCTGTTGGTTATAGAGTAAACTCAAAACAAGCGACACAATTTCGTATTTGGGCAACACACACCCTAAAAGAATTTATAATTAAAGGGTTTGTTTTAAATGACGAAATGCTTAAAAATGGAAAAGCATTTGGAAAAGATTATTTTGATGAACTATTGGAACGTATTCGTGAAATACGAAGCAGCGAACGAAGAGTTTATCAAAAATTAGGAGACATCTTTCAGCAATGTAGTGCAGATTATAAAAAGGATTCAGATGAAGCAATTTTATTTTATAAAATGGTTCAAAACAAATTACACTTTGCAATAACAGGACAAACTGCCGCTGAAATTATTTATAATCGTGTCGATAAAACCAAAGAATTTATGGGATTGTCAACTTGGAAAAACGCACCAGAAGGCAAAATTCTAAAAAGTGACGTTACAATAGCGAAAAATTATTTGAACGAAAATGAAATTGGCGATTTGAATTTATTGGTTAGTGCCTATTTAGATTTGGCAGAATTTCAAGCAAGGCGAAAACAACTCATGAATATGAAAGATTGGTTAGAAAGAACGAACAAATTTTTAGAAAGTAATAGTTTGGATGTTTTACCAAACGCAGGGACTATTTCACACGAAAAGGCAATTGAAAAAGCACATGCTGAATTTGAAGAATTTAGAATTGAACAGGACAAAAAATACTTATCTGATTTAGATAAAATAATCCAAGGTATAACAAATAAATAATAATACATAACTCACAATAATGGAATTTCAAAAACGAATCAAGCCTGTTAATCTATCAAAATCAAGAGGGAAACATCAAAATAGATGTACAATTAGACAATGATACTGTTTGGCTCACGCAAGAGCAAATGGCTCAACTTTTTGGGAAGGCAAAATCTACTATTAATGAACATATTCAAAATATCTATTTAGAAGGAGAACTTGAAAAAGAAGAAACATTAAAGAAATTCGGAAATTCCGAATTTCAACAAAAAGCGAATAATTATTACAACCTCGATGTAATCATATCTGTTGGCTACCGTGTAAAATCCAAACAAGGCACACAATTTCGTATTTGGGCTACGCAACGTTTAAAAGAACATATTATCAAAGGTTTTACCCTAAACGATGATCGTTTTAAATCGGGTAACTCGATGAATTATTTCAATGAATTACAAAACTTTATAAAATTTTAAACATACTCTATTTGGAAAAATTTGAAATCAGATTCCATAGTTAGACAGTTTAATGCAAATCAAATTTCAATCACATCAAAATCACTCACTACCACTACATTCTCAAATACTGGTTTTGCTTCTTTCAAATGTGCTTCTACCCCATCAAATCGGGCACTTAAATGACCTAACAACAAACGTCCAACTCCTGCTTTTTGTGCAATTGTCGCCGCTTGTTTCGCTGTAGCATGCATGGTTGCTTTTGCGCGATCTGCTTCTTTTTCCGTAAAGGTCGCTTCGTGATACAACACATCAACGCCCTGAATATAAGGTACAATACTTTCAGTATAAATCGTATCCGAACAAAAAGCATAAGATTTAGAAGGTTTTGGTGCATACGTATATTCGTCCGCATAAAAAATTTCGCCGTTTTCATCCGTAAAATCTTCTCCACGACGAAAATAAGGAACTGCCATTAACGACACACCCGCTTCTCGCAACGCTTCTCCAATAATAGAACGCTCTTTCGGTTTTTCCTGAATGATAAAACCATTCGTCGAAATCTTATGTTTTAAGGGAAACGTATGAATTTCTATACATTTATCTTCAAATATCATCCGATATTCTTTGCCATTTAAAGACACAAACTCTAACGAAAACCCCAATTTCGCATATCCAACTTCTAATTGCATACGAATAATTTTCTCCAATTCTTCAGGTCCATAAATCGTCACTCCTTGATCACGACCCAATAAATGCATGGTACTCAACAAACCAACCAATCCAAAATAGTGGTCACCATGAAGATGTGAAATAAGGACATGTGTGATTTTTTGTAGTTTAATTCCGGCTTTGCGAATTTGCGTTTGCGTTCCTTCCCCACAATCAATCAAAATATGACGTTCGTTGCAATTAATGTATTGAGAAGTAGGCTTACGAAATGCAGTAGGTAACGCTGCTCCAGACCCTAAAATTGTTAGTTGAAACGACATTATTAGTTAGCCATCAACGCTGTAGCTTCTTCCAAAGATGCTGTGATAGATAATACTTTGTCTAATTGAGAAATAGCAATCATTTTAGTTACATTCGCTTGTAATCCACTCAATGCGAATTTACCATTGGTATCTTTGCACAAACGATTCGCAACCAAGATTGCACTTAAACCAGAAGAATCACAATATTTTGTTGCAGACAAATCGATAACTATGGAATTAATTCCTTTCTTGTTTAAAACGATTAATTCATTTTTCAAATCCGAAGCATTAGAAGCATCTAACTTATCCACTTTGGACGTTACAAGCGCAAAATTTGTATTTTCTGTAACAACGAAATTCATAAAATGTAATTAATTAACTCAAATATACAGGATAAAAAGATGCATATTCCATGATTTTTAAAATCAAACAAACAATGAAATGTTAATTACATGGGTTTAATGCGTGTGATTGTCTTTTTTCAACACAAAGCTCGCAAAGAAAATCACAAAGTTCACGGAGTAGGACTTTTGCACACAGAGGAAAAATCTTTGAGTGCTTTGTGAAACCTCAGTGTCTTAGAGTTAAAAAAACTACCTCCCTATTTTGGATGCTAACAAATACGTTGCAGCCATACGAACCGCAACCCCATTCTCTACCTGATCTAAAATAATTGATTGTTTACTATCCGCAACATCACTTGTAATTTCTACCCCACGGTTGATTGGTCCTGGGTGCATAACTACAATCTCTTTATCCAAAGATTCTAAAATTTCTTTGTTCAATCCATACTGCATGGAATACTCACGTAACGATGGGAAATACTTAATATCTTGACGCTCTAATTGAATACGCAACATATTCGCCACATCACACCAATCTAACGCTTTACGTAAATTATGTTCAACCTTTACTCCAAGATCTTGAATGTATTTTGGAATTAAGGTTGTTGGTCCACAAACCATCACTTCCGCTCCTAATTTTTGCAAACAATAAATGTTCGAAAGCGCTACGCGTGAATGTAAAATATCTCCAACAATTACCACCTTCTTACCTGCTACATCCCCTAAACGTTCACGAATAGAATACGCATCTAACAAAGCTTGCGTTGGATGTTCATGTGTTCCATCCCCTGCATTGATAATTTTCGCTTTGACTTTTGTAGACAAGAAATGTGCTGCTCCGGGATTAGGATGACGCATCACCACCATATCCACTTTCATTGATAAAATGTTGTTTACCGTATCAATTAAGGTCTCCCCTTTTTTAACTGAACTCGAAGACGCACTAAAATTGATCACATCGGCAGATAAGCGTTTTTGAGCCAACTCAAACGAAAGTCGTGTACGAGTCGAATTTTCAAAAAACAAATTGGCAATGGTAATATCACGCAACGAAGGAACTTTCTTAATTGGACGATTGATAATCTCTTTAAAACTATCAGCAGTCTTGAAAATCAACTGTATGTCGTTTTCTGTAAGGTCTTTAATCCCTATTAAATGTTCTACACTTAAATTATCCATTACTCTCTCTTTCTTGTGTAAAAAGTACTACTTTATCTTCTCCTTCCACCTCTTTCCACTCCACATTTACGCGCTCTGTCGCCAAGGTATCGATGGTTTTTCCAACATAATCCGCTTGAATAGGTAACTGACGCTTAAAACGACGATCCACCAAGGTCAATAATTCCACGCTTGCTGGTCGACCATACGCCATCATTGCATCAATCCCAGAACGTATAGTTCTTCCGGTATATAAAACATCATCGATTAATACAACACGTTTATTCTCAACAATAAAATCTATGTTTGTTGCACTTGGAATAATTGGCCGCTCACGTCTTCTAAAATCGTCACGGTAAAACGTAATATCCAATGCTCCACACACCACCGATTTACCTAAAATTTGTTCCAATCGGATTTTCAAACGATTTAACACATGTACACCTCTTGGTTGCAAACCAATTAATACGGTATCTTCGAATTGATTATGATTCTCAATTAACTGATAACAAAGTCTATTTAAGGTTAACTCAAATTGCTTTTCATTTAAAATGACCTGTTTTTCCATTATCACAAAGATAATTTATTGTTTATTAATTTCAATTCTATTAGACTAACTTGTAATTTATATAACATAAACTATAATTACCTCAACTGCGCTTCCAACTTTACTTCCAATTCTTTACGAATCTTCTCCATCACTCCATCCACTTGTTCGTCTTTCAATGTTTTCTCCGCATCTTGAAAATGATACGAAACCGCATACGATTTTTTACCTTCTTCCAAGTTTTTACCTTCGTATACATCAAACAAACTCACTTTCTTCAATATTTTTCGGTCGACACCTAAAGAAATCTTCTCGATATCTTTGAAACGTACTTGTTCATTCAACAAGAAAGAAAAATCACGACGCACCTCAAAAGTTTTAGGTAATTCTTTATACACCACCTTCACTAATTTTAACTGTTCTGTCAACGCATCCCAATCCAAATCAGCGATATAAACTTCTTGTTTGATACCGAAATGCTTGCGTACCTTTTGAGAAACCCACCCTATTTCACCGACTTTCTTTTTCAAGACAAACAAGGAAACTCCATCGGTCAACAAACTGTTTTCCAATACATCTTCCGATAAAAAGGAATCCAACCCTAAACGTTGTACAATTCCGGCAACCAGCCCTTTGATAGTATAAAAAGATGTTTTAGTCGTTGCGTTATTCCATTGCTCTACGTCTTTTCTACCAGAAACAGCGACTAACAAGCGTTTATTTTCTTTGTAATCTTCTCCAACTTTTTGGTAAGTCTTACCAAACTCAAACAAACGCACATCCGCATTTTGTCGGTTTTGGTTATGCGCAACCACCTCCAACACACTATATACCAAGGTTTGACGCATAACATCCAACTCTTGACTTAAAGGGTTTAACATTGCTACATTGTGCGCCTCGCTAAACACTTCGTTACCGAAATTTTTACTATAAGTAGAAGAAGTTAAAGAATTGTTCATCATTTCATTACAACCAAAACCAACTAAAAATTCAGACAAAGATGCTTGTACTTTTTCCAAATCTGGTTTTGTACGCAATGTGATCGTTGTATTTAATTTTTCTGGTAATGGTACATTGTTAAATCCATAGATACGCAACACCTCTTCGATAACATCTACTTCACGTAACACATCCACACGATATGCAGGAAGTGCTAATTTCCAAGTGTTTTCATTTTTTGAAACCACCTCGATATCGAGGTTTTTCAGAATCAGTTCAATCGTTGCTTCTGGAATTTCTGTACCAATCAATGCATTACAACGCGCAACACTGAAATCGATTTGAGTAGCAGGAAAATCGTTTGAAACCACAGAAACAGGCTCCATAGCCAACTCACCACCACACACTTCTTGAATCAACGAAGCAACGCGCTCCAAAGCAAACTGTGTCAAATGCGGATCCACACCACGCTCATAACGGAAACTCGCATCGGTATTCAAACCGTGTCGTTTTGCAGTTTTACGCACAGAAACAGGATTGAAATAAGCGGATTCTATAAAAATATTGGTAGTTGATTCTGAAATTCCCGATTCTAACCCGCCAAAAACTCCAGCAATTGCTAAATAATCCGTCGCATTGCAAATCATTAAATCCTCTGCATGCAACGTACGTTCCACCCCATCCAAGGTCACAAACTTATCGCTTTCTTTGGCAAATTTCACCGTTACATTTCCGTTTAATTTTGCAGCATCGAACGCATGCAAGGGCGTACCTAACTCACGCATCACATAATTGGTACAATCAACCACCGAATTTATCGGACTCAAACCAACTGCTCTCAACCGTTTTTGCAACCAAGCTGGAGAAGGTTTAACAGTAACATTTTGGATGCTTACACCTAAATATTTCGGACAAACCTCTTTTTCTACAACTTGAACTGTTACAGGAACATCGTTTTTCATCGCTTTTAACGCCTCAACCTTTGGTAAATCTAATGCCAAACCAGCTGCACGATGCACATTTAAGTACGCAACTAAATCACGTGCTACACCAATATGCCCCATCGCATCTGCCCTGTTCGGTGTCAAACCAATTTCAATTTGATAATCTTCTTCTAACTCAAAATAGGTTGCTGCAGGTGTTCCCACCTTTGTATCTTCTGGTAACACTAAAATCCCATCGTGTGATTTACCCAACCCAAGTTCATCTTCAGCGCACAACATCCCTAAAGACTCAACTCCTCGGATTTTCGAAGCTTTGATTTTGAACGCTTCCTCTGGTGTCGGATACAACACTGCACCAACAGTCGCGCAAATTACTTTTTGTCCCGTAGCAACATTCGGAGCCCCACAAACAATTTGTAACGGTTCTCCACCTACGCTAACTGTAGTAACTTTTAATTTATCTGCATCTGGATGTTTTTCACATGAAAGTACTTCCCCTACAAATACACCTTCTAAACCACCTTTGATTCCTTCAATCTTCTCAATTCCATCTACTTCTAAACCAGTTTCAGTTAGAATTTCACTGATTTGTGCCGGTGTAAGATCTGTTTTTATATACTCTTTTAACCAGTTATAAGATACTTTCATAAACGTTTTATTCAAATGCTATGCGAATTTAAGCATAATGATAGAAAATCACATGATTGAAACTGACTATTTAAGAGCTCTTACTTCTTTTTCTATTAAATCCAATTGCTTCATAAAATCATACTCAACACGTGTTAGATCAAATTCATGATTTTTACTAAATTTATTTAACTCATTCTTAGCTTTTACTATCGCTTGTTCCCTACTTATTTTACCTGCATTTTCTAATACTTCACTACCAGTCATCCTTAAAAAATCGTCCAAACGAATTACCCAATCCTTCATATACATTGGCTTTTTACGTATTGCCTGTAATTCAGCAATTTCCAGATATGCTGAAACCATTTTATTTAACAAATTCAATTCATTTTCTGACAAATAATTTTTCGCTATTTCAATTTCAGAATCAGTTGGTATACAACCTTTAAAATTTGTCAATCCTAAATTTGGTTTATTTGCATCCACCCGATTAAAAATAACTTCAGCCGCAGTATTACCGTGTGCTGCCCAATGCATTTTATTTTGAATAATTTTAAAAAACAATGTTGTTGTTTCATCATTCGCATCATAATCAATACTTGTTGCATACAAATCAAGTATTTTACGCCAAAACACTTTTTCAGAAGATCGAATTTCACGAATACGCTCAAGTAATTCCTCAAAATAGACTCCTTGTCCATTATTTTTAAGTACGTCGTCATTCATAGTAAAACCCTTCACAAGATACTCCCTCAATCTTTTTGTTGCCCAAATTCTAAATTGAGTCCCTCGTAATGATTTAACACGATAACCTACAGAAATAATCACATCAAGATTGTACATTTTTACAACTTGTAATTGCTCTTTCCCAGCAACAGCACCATGTTGAGTGGTATGTCGGAAATTCCGACATACCACTTCTTGATCTAATTCTTTTTCAATAAAAATATTTTGAATATGTTCAGAAATTGTATTCCTTGCTTTCCCAAATAAGACTGACATTTGACTTTGAGTCAACCACACAGTTTCATCCTCTAAGCGAGTCTCTATTTTTGTTTCGCCATCAGTTGATTGATATATTAAAATATCAGAGTTCGTTAATTTCATAAAGTAATTTGATTGATTTTTAATCTAATTTAAAGATTATTTTTTAATCAAACTATTTTATTTCAAACTTTTTTTAAATTGAATTTAACCACTTCATCGTATCCACCCCATCCGCAAAATCAGTCAAACCCGGACATTGTGCTGATCCAAAAGGTAAATTATCCCGACCAACAATCGCTTGAATATCTTCTTTATGCTGATTCAAATACTCCTCGACTTCTGAAAAATCTTCATACCGGTGATAAAACAACATCGCTAAGGGAGAAAACAATTCTTCCGATTCTTTCAGTAAAATAAAACCATTATCTAAAATCTCTTCCAGATTCATCAAGTAGATTGCCTTATTATAATCGTAATTATTAGCATACTTATGAAGATTAATCACTTCAGAATGCGTGATTATCGCTTCAAAAAAACGATTTAACTCAAAGGATGTTGGTACAATTAGATGAGAAACATTTCGGCAACCTAAACCAAAATGCGTAAAAATATCTGCTCCCAACGCTTCGAGTTCTTCCTTTGTTTCATTTCCAGTTAGTACAGCGACCGATGTTCTATTTTTTCGAAAAATATGCGGTAGATGTCCGAAGTAACTTTCAAAATAACGCATTGAATTTCCACTTCCAGTCGCTATAATTGCATCTACATCACCCAATTTAGCTTCGGAAATAGTAATACGCTCCACAATTTCAGGATAAAAATTTTTTAATACTTGAATCAATGCAGGCAACAATGTTTTATCGTCCGTACTCAACTTTATAACTATTTCATTTCCAGAAAGTAGTACACATAAAAAATCATGAAACCCAACCAACGGAATATTCCCAGCCATAATTACACCTACTTTTTTAGGTGAATTTGAAAATGCATACACAGCAGAAAATTGCTCTAGATTTGATTTAGTCAGTTGTTCACCCCATCCTCTAAACGTATGTAAGACCGCATCTTCCGTAAACCAACCATTTAAACTATACTGACGTTTTACTAATACTTGTAAAGCTTGATACTCATCGTGTGTAACACCTAACTCATACCCACTCCATTCGTATTGATTACCAATAGCTAAAAGTACTTTACCTAAACTATCAAATGCGCTAATAATTTTGTTTTTCACCATCATTAATCGACTTTATTTAAATATGAAAATCGTGTCAACAAAGCCTCTTGATTCATAAAAACAGGACCTTCAATTTTCCCATCTACCCCTTTTCGAGCTTCCCTTCCTGACACTCCTGCCCTTCCATTATTTGAATTAAACCATCCACCTAATTGACCTTTCGCATTAATACCTCTTCCAGCATTACCAGGCCTACCAGGATAACCTGCCTTACCAGCTTTTACATCCATTTGTACCATTTCATAAAAACCAGCTAATCGATCTTCTATAAAGAGATATACATTTCCACCATTACCTCCACTACCTGCATCGCCACCATTACCAGCATCCCCACCATAAACTGACGGTTTTGTAGTAGTAGTTTTCCCATTCACTGTAGTTGTCACAGGAAAAGCAGCATCTTTACCACTCCCTCCATCTCCACCATCTCCTCCTTTACCTCCATGAACATCAACAAAAATACGACCATTAATTTTAGGAATAAAAATACGATGATGACGTCCATAAACAGACTCTGTAGCAATGATAAATTCACTTGATTCAACCTTATAATACTGCAATACCAACACTAAATCTTGTCCGTTTAATCCATTTGAACCATTTGTTCCATTTGCTCCAGATTGGGATGGATTTGTTGCAGTCAAACCTTGTAAACCTGAAACACCGCTCTCACCAGCATACCGTAAATTAACTTCGTTTGGATATTCAATTCCTAAATTTGTTTTCCATAACGTATCCTTCGTAATTTTGTGTAAAAAACAAACATCTAAACGCTTATTAACCAACGGCACATAACTATCTACTTGTATTTTCCCATCCTTGAATTGAACCATCGTCTCTGAGTGATTTTCAAACAATTCATACGGAAAATGACGTGGATCCCTTGGAATAACCGCACCAGTATTTAACACCAAATCATACTCTAACTCTATTGGTTTATTCAATTCAATGGATTTCGTACGTACATTAATTCCAACCACATACGGAACTTTCACTAAAAACTCTTTATTTATACCGTATTTACTACTAACCATCCGAACTTTAATTGAGTGATTATCTTTAGTAAGATTTGCCATACCATACTTTAAATTACCAAACTCAACTCCATGAACGTTTTCTCCAGAAAACTGGATGTTTGACCATTTACGTTTATTCTTATTGGGTTTAAGTCGCTTTATCCTACCGTTCACTTTCATTAAATCTACTGAAAAACGAACAGAACCAGCAGTTTGATACGATTGATCTATCTCCACGGATGCAGACTCATACTTCGTTGTTCCACAAGCACTAATAATAACGCTAAAAATGATTAAAAGATAAATAAACTTATACTTCATATAAGTAAAATTAAATAATTATTAACAAACAAATTAACATATAAATAAAAACAACTAAAACTATCGTTATAATTTAATTATTTTAACCTGAATAAAACGAGCATCTAAGGAAGTTTCAACCGTTAAAATCGGTTCTTTCACACATATAAAATCTCCCAACCCAAAAGCTACATCATTCATTCTACCTTTTCCACGGATACAATACAAACCAAGAAACTCACTATCTTTTGCATACACCACGCTGTGTAATTGATCCATAAAACCCACTTCTACTTGGAAAGTATTTTTAAAAATCACATTAAAATCAATCACCTGGCCTTCACTTCTTGTTTCCCAATCTCCACTAAACTCTATTTGATCGCCTGCTTCCAAAAAACACCATGCAGATTGGTTATGTTGTATTTTTAAGTTCCCTTCGAGAATCGCTAATTTACGATTGAAATTTGGAAACGAAGTAAATTCGCTTTTCTCAACAAGTACTTTAGCAGTACTAATACGATAATCGAAATTTTGTTCAGAAACAGTTGCATTTGCCGGTGAAATATAGAGTTCGGTGGTAGTCCCACCACTCCAAGAACTTACTTTCTGCTGTTGTTTTGTAACTAATTTCATTTTACTTATTGGTAAACACAAAGCACTCTAAGAATTTAACACCCTTCGAAAAACTTAGGAAACGTAAACTATAAAAAATTCTCATCGAAATTAGGCAAAAAAAAAGAGGTCACCCCGATGGAATGACCTCTGAATATTAACTATTTGTTTTAATTTTTAAACAAACGCAATGAATGTGCAATCGTTTTTTTCAATTCCGCACGTTCCACGATATAATCCAAGAAACCATGCTCTAAAACGAACTCAGAAGTTTGGAATCCTTCTGGTAAATCACGTCCAATCGTTTCCTTCACAACACGTGGTCCAGCGAAACCAATCAACGCTTTTGGTTCAGCAATATTAATATCCCCTAACATTGCAAAAGAAGCTGTCACCCCTCCAGTTGTAGGATCTGTCAAAAATGAAATATAAGGTAGTTTATGCTCAGCTAATTGACCTAATTTACCGCTCACTTTCGCCATTTGCATCAACGAATAACCAGCCTCCATCATACGAGCACCACCTGATTTAGAAATAATCATAAATGCAGCATTCAACTCGATTGCTTTATCAATTCCACGCGCAATTTTCTCGCCCATCACAGAACCTAAAGATCCTCCAACGAATGCAAAATCCATACAGCAAACAACTAAATCTAGCCCTTCCACTTTACCATATCCAGTACGTAAAGCATCTGTTAATCCGCTACTTTTTTGAGAAGCAGCGATACGATCTGTGTATTTCTTAGTATCTACGAAATTCAATGGATCACCAGAGCTCAAATTTGCATCAATTTCTGTGTACGCTCCATTATCAAATAAAATTTGAAAATACTCTTCGGAACCGATTCTTTCATGGTACGAACAACGGTCACACACATAATTTGTTTTAATAAAATCTGCTTGCGTAAATACCGTTTTACAATTTGGACATTTATGCCACAATCCTTCAGGAGTTTCTTTCTTCTCTGAAGTACTTGTTGTAATCCCCTCTTTATTTCTTTTAAACCAACTCATAGTATTGTTTTATCCTAATGTATTAACATTATTTAAATCTTCAAACGACTGCGACAAACGTTTAATAAACGTTAATTCACTTTCACGTACCCATTTACGTGGATCGTAGTATTTTTTGTTTGGTAATTCTTCTCCTTCTGGATTACCAATTTGTGTTTTCAAGTAATCTTGGTATTTCAACACATAATTCAAAGTACCTTCTGTATATGCAAATTGTAAATCCGTATCGATATTCATTTTAATCACACCGTAACCGATTGCCTCGCGAATTTCTTCCACTGTAGAACCAGAACCACCATGAAAAACGAAATCTACTGGATTATGACCTGTATTGAATTTTTGTTGAACGAACTCTTGCGAATTTTTCAAAATTTTCGGTGTCAACTTAACATTTCCTGGTTTGTAAACACCATGTACGTTACCAAATGCTGCAGCGATTGTAAAGCGCGGACTTACTTTCATTAGTTCTTCGTATGCATACGCTACCTCATCTGGTTGTGTATATAATTTAGAACTATCTACATCCGAATTATCTACTCCATCTTCTTCACCACCAGTAATACCTAGCTCAATCTCCAACGTCATCCCGATTTTACTCATACGCGCAAGGTATTCTTTGCATATTTCGATATTTTCTGTAATTGGTTCTTCCGAAAGATCAATCATGTGAGAAGAATACAGGGACTTACCTGTTTCTGCGTAGAATTTTTCTGAAGCATCTAATAAGCCATCGATCCAAGGTAATAATTTTTTTGCTGCGTGATCGGTATGTAAAATAACGGTTGCACCATACAATTCAGCCAAAGCGTGCACTTGTTTTGCACCTATAATTGCACCAGCAATTGCTGCTTTTTCATCGGTATTATCCAACGACTTACCAGCATTAAACAAAGCACCACCATTTGAAAACTGAATAATTACAGGTGATTTTAATTTAGCAGCAGTTTCTAACACTGCATTTACTGTACTAGAACTAGTAACATTTACTGCAGGTAAGGCAAAACCTTTTTCTTTTGCATATTGAAATATTTTTTGGACCTCATCTCCAGTTGCAACACCTGGTTTAATCGAATGACTCATACATATAAATTTTCTGTTTTCGGGAACAAAATTAGTCATTTTGAATTGGATATACAAGATGGTGAAAGGAGATGTTTTTAAAATTCTGTTGGAGTTGTTTTTATTTTTTTTGTAGGTATAGGGCATGCCCTATACCTACAAAAAAATATAATTCCCTACCTAATCTTTCCTTTTACTAACCTCCACTTCACACAATTTTACAGCCTCCACCAAGTCAACAACTCCGCCTGTTACGGATAAATCACTAAAACGTGTTTTATTCTTTGTACCTGGAATAATTTGTTTGGTCTTACCGTAATACTTTACAGATAGAAGGATGTTATTTTTAATTTGTAACATAGTTAAACTTGGATAGTAAGACTTTAACAAAGCTGCAACACCTGAAACCATTGGAGCAGCCATGGAAGTACCATCGTATTTTTTGTATGCACTTTTAGGAATAGTACTATAAATATCTTTTCCAGGAGCAAAAACATCCACTTGTACTTTACCATAATTGGAAAAATCAGCTGCTAACTGTTTTTTAACAGTTTTTGTAGACGCAGCAATGGTTATAAATAAAGGTAATTTCTCTTTTTGAAAAGAATATAATGGTGTTGGAAAGTTTGGTTCAATATCGATATTTTTTCCATCATTTCCTGCCGCATGAACCAAAAGCACATCCTTACTACTTGCGTATGCCAAAGCATCATATACTTCCTTTTGAAATGGCGAGTACGCTTTACCAAAAGACATATTAATAATTTTGGCACCATTATCTACAGCATAACGTATTGCCATTGCAATATCTTTATCCTGCTCATCCCCATTTGGTACTGCACGTAAGACCATAATTTGTGCATTATCTGCAATACCGTTTAACCCAACATTATTATTACGAATTGCCGCAATTATCCCAGATACATGGGTACCATGTGAAGCATCTTTACCTTCCACATTGTTGTTTCCATAACGTGTTTGCGAAAAATCATTGGGTGAATCATTCACAAATTCTCGATCATTATAGTCAACATTTAAATGGTATTTAAGTGCTGAATTCACTTGTTCGGATTGCTCTTCAACTACTTCTAAACTCAATTCTCCTTTTAAAATTGCTTCCGCCAACATCTTTATTTCTTTACCTTCTGCATCAGTCGGTTTCCATTTAGCTAAATCTTCTAACGTATAATCGATCTTACTTAAAACCTGAGAAACTACTTGAGGAATGTATTTAATAAGCATTGGAAGTTGCTCATATTGGTTTTGATACTGTTTATATTCTGAAACTTCCTTTGCAATTTCATTTTTGATTCTTGAATAAAATGCATACTCTTCCTTATCTGTATCTTTGATTTGACTTTCCTTTAAGCGTTCATATTTATCTCTTAACGAACGATACATTCGAACTTTTTCAAAACAAGCATAATCTTGCATATCGCCTTGTGCATTCCCCAAAAAATTCCATCCATGTATATCATCCACAAAACCGTTACCATCATCATCCAATTGATTATTTGGAATTTCTTTCGTGTTCGTCCATATTTTACCAATCAAATCTTCATGTTCACAATCAACTCCTGAATCTATTACTGCTACAATAACTGAAGTTGAAGTTTTATTTTTTAATAATTGATAGGCTTTTTCTGTTTGCAGTCCGATTGGATCTGTATTATGCCAATTTTTTTGTTCTACATTTACTTGTCCAAACGCATTACCTGCTATAAGGAATATTACAATATATAAGCAAACTTTCATCTAATTTAATTTTTATAACATTTAACAATTTAAGTTTTTTACCTCCACAGCGTTACATGACCTGTATAACTCTCCATTTTTTCTAACACACTAACGACCTGAATTTTATATGTGTAAATATCATTAGGAACTGGTACACCATTACACGTTCCATCCCAACGGGGTCGTAATTCACGGGAGTAAAATATTTCCTCTCCCCAACGATTAAAAATAGAAAATTCCACTGTAACCACAGAAGTTAGTACAGGCATAAAATAATCGTTTACCCCATCTCCATTTGGGGTAAATGCATTGGGTATATATAAAGAATATGGATAAAACATCTGAATTTTTTGGGAAGTAACATTTTTACATCCTATTGAATCTTGAACGGTTAAACTAACATCGTACACACTTGAATCGGTATATGTTACAGAAGCATTTCTTGCATTGGATGTAGTTCCATTGCCAAAATCCCACGTATATTTAGGATACTTCGGTGAATAGTTAATAAAATCGATTGGTTGGTTCACAATAAGTGTCCCAAAATAATTAAAACTTACCGGTGGTTTATTTACAAAAACTTTAACAGTATCCCTTACGGTATAGGTCTTGCATTCATCCGTAACAAACACAAAGTATTCGCTATTAGTTACTGGTTTCACAATAGTATGATTCGTTGTATCGTTGGTTGGAATCCATGTGTAGGAATATTTTCCAAATCCACCTGTTACAAAAACGGAGAGTAAAGTTGAATCGTCTTTACAAATTGTTGTATCGGGTGACATTTTAGTTACCAAGGGAGGATTTGCTATTGTATACAGAAAAGAAGTAGTTGTTTTTTCTCCACATCTATCCGTCACAGTAACAGTGTAATTTGTTGTTTTGGATGGTTTTATTAACGCTTCTCGGTTGACATCTACTATTTTTTTTCCATCGCTCCATGCGTATTTATAAAAACCAGCACCTTCCGATGCGTTCACCGTAATTTTTGTTGGTAGATAGGGACAAATTTCACTAATATTTGCAATTGGTTCAACAACTAAAGGTTTATATTTCATAACAAAAGCAGTGTTTGTTTTTGTGGAAGTATTAAAACAAACGTCGGATACAGAAACACTGTATTTCTGAGTAATTGTTGGGGAAACGATAATTGCAGATTTTTTATCTCCTGTATTCCAAAGGTACGAATAGGGCTCCAAACCACCGGAACATTTGGTAGAAAGTGTAGCGCTTTCTCCCACACAGAAAATAGTATCATCTACCATGGTTATGGTTATTGGATCCACATCTTTGATGTATAAAACTTTAGTTACAGCATAGATATTTCCACATGCATCAGGTAAAATAAGGTCTATTAATATAGAATCGATACCTTCCATTAATTTATCTTGTAACGTTGTAATATTAAAAGAAACTGTATCTTTCCCTACAGGTAAAATTATTTCAGTTGGAGCAGTCGTAGTATAATCTAACCCTAACGTTGCAGAACCTTTGTAGGTGATTGGAATTTTATACGCTACATTTTTCGTACCTGGCAATTTTCTGATTGTAATCCTCCCTGAAGTACACCCCTCCGCCATTGTCATGGTATCCTTATAAAACTCCTTGGATAATTTTTGAGTAGCAACTAAATCTACTTTCGCTGACAAACTATTTGCTTGTAAAAACAACCCTGAATCGTACGCTGAATCTCCAACATCCGCAATCGTAATCGTTAAGGTGTAGGTTTTACCGCATTCCACACTAGAAATTGCTGTCAATACTCGAGTAAAACCGTCGTATTGCACGGATTTACCAAATTTATTATTGACGTAATACTTTGCATTTGGATTATTATTTTGATCGTTTACGTTATTTATAGTAACAGGAGTTCCATTCGGAAGTAAGGCAATATTTTTTTGACCAGAAATACCTGGACCAGCAATAAAAAAAGCAAATAAATCATTAAAATCGGTACCAACAAACTCTGGGTATTCTTCCGAAGCAAAAACATACCTAAACTTAACCGTATCTGCCATTGGTATAAATTGTATTTCTAATGTAGCAGCATTAAAAGTATGTTTTGGAGAACCTGAATTAGTTTCTGAAGCAATAATTTGATCTAATAAGTTATTACCAGCATATCCATTATCCATTCCCGCATCTCCGACATCATTAGATCCAGCAGGTCCTTTACTTCCTTGAATAGTCCCGGTTGTCATCACAATACCACTAGATAAGCCAATGTTTGATTTTGCTCCATCAAAATATCCAATTGCCATTGAGGCTCCATTGTATTTCACATTGGTAACTTTTACTCCCGGACCAAGTAATACGTTCTTAACTAAATTTTCCGCATTATCAATTTTGGTAACTAATTGCGCTTGTGCTTGAAGACTAAACATAAATATCCACAGTAAAACGCATTTTACAGCATTTAATTTAGCGTGAATATTTATTTTTTTCATATCACATTCCTTGCATATTACACAATGAAAAGTAGAAACCTTTTTTCTCAATCAATTCATTATGTGTTCCTTGTTCAACAATTTCTCCTTTTTGCAGCACTACAATCAGGTCTGCATTTTTAACCGTACTCAAGCGATGTGCTATGACTAACGATGTTCTATTTTGCATCAATTTTTCTAGCGCATCTTGCACTAATTTTTCACTTTCTGTATCTAACGCAGAAGTAGCTTCATCCAGTATTAAAATCGACGGATTTCGTAATACCGCACGTGCGATACTTACCCGTTGTTTTTGTCCACCAGACAATTTATTTCCACGTTCACCAATATTCGTATCGTACCCATTCTCCAAAGCCATAATAAACTCATGTGCATTGGCGATTTTTGCAGCTTCGATAATTTCTTCCTCTTTTGCGGTAGTTAGACCGAACGCAATATTATTACGAACAGTATCATTAAACAATATCGATTCTTGTGTCACCATACCTATATGACTCCTTAAATCCGTAATGGATGCGTCTTTTATGTTGACCTCATCAAATAAAATTTCCCCTTCTTGGATATCATAAAAACGAGGTAGTAAATCAGAAATTGTAGATTTTCCACTTCCAGACTCCCCTACCAACGCAACTGTTTTCCCTTGTGGAATATACAAATCAATACCTTTCAATACCCATTCATCTTTGTATTTGAAACGAATATTTTTATACGTAATTCCATTTTTTAATACAGGTAAAGCATTAGGTGTTTCCGCTTCATAAATCTTCTCATCTGCATTCAGAATTTCATTTATCCGTTCTAAAGATACTTCCGCCTTATTTAATGCGCCGATATTGAACGCAATACTTGAAATTGGTCTAAGTAGCTGAGAAAAAACAATAATAAACGTTAGGAATTCTTCGCCCGTCAATCTAGAGGCACTTTTGGTGTCTAAAATCATATTTCCACCATACCATACGATCCCAATTAAAACAATTGAACCTAGAAATTCATTCAACGGAGAAGAAATGTCTTTCTTACGAAAAGTGCGCGTTGTAAGTTTTTGGTGGTTTAAATTAATTTTCGAAAAAATGGAGTTCACATAGGGAACAGCATTAAACGCTTTAATTATACGTATCCCCGATAAATTTTCTTCCAACACAGAAAATAATACGCCCATTTGTTCTTGCTGATTCTTTGCAGTACGCTTTAAACTTTTACGAATTAGCGCGATAACTAATGCAGAAATCGGGAGTAAAATCATGGAAAATAAAGTCAAAGAAGGGCTCCAATAAATTAACACTCCTAAATACGTAATCAACGAAATTGGTTCTCTAAAAATTAATTCCAACATCGCAATTACCGCAACTTCAATTTCATTCGCATCGGAATTCATGCGCGACATGATATCCCCTTTTTTCTCATTGGTGTAGAAAGAAAGAGGTAATCGCATTGCTTTTTGAAATAATTTATCGCGCAGATCACGCACTACCGCCATTCGTAATTGGGATTGGTGGTATACTGCCATGTAGCGAAACACATTCTTGAAAAAGAAAGCAAAAAGCATGGTAATACAAATGAATAATAAGGCATCTTTTGGATCACGAAGTACCATTTGTTGCATTTCGTACTGAAAAACCTTTGAGCAATACGTGAAAAAATCCAAAAAACCGCCGTGATACAAAGGTTGTGCTACCAATTCTACTTTCTCTTTCGGATCTCTAAACAATAATTGTAAAAATGGTATGAATAATACCAAAGAAATTAAATTGAAAATGACAAAAAGAAAGTTAGAAACAATAACCAAAATGGCTGTTCCTCGGTACAAAAATGTGCGTCTATATATTTCGAGTAATGCTTTCACTAAAATTTGCTTGCTTTTAAATATTCAAAAATACGTCGATCCCCCTCCGTAAATGAAACGTGTCGACGTTCCATCATTGCTTCTGCCACTTGCATTGCTTTGTCTAAGTCAAACGGAACCACTCCTTCTGCTCCTCCCCAAGTAAAAGAATTAACTAATTTATTGGGGAATCCAGCCCCATAGATATTTGCAGAAACACCAACAACTGTTGCCGTATTAAACATGGTATTGATACCGCTCTTACTATGATCACCCATGATTAATCCCATAAACGTAATATCGGTATTTTCCATTTTCTCGGTCTCGTAGGAATATGCTTTTACGGTGGAATAATTATTTTTTAAATTAGAAGAATTCGTATCTGCTCCCAAATTACACCATTCTCCAAGAACCGCATTCCCCAAAAATCCATCGTGTCCTTTGTTAGAATATGCTTGAAAGACAACATTATTCACCTCACCACCAACGCGACAATGTGGACCAATCGTCGTTGGACCATAAATTTTCGTTGCTAATTTCACACAAGCTTCTTCCCCAAGTGCAAAAGGTCCTCTAATAATCGAACCTTCCATTACCTCTGAATTTTCACCTAGGTAAATTGGACCAGTGCTTGTATTCAAAATACACCCTTCGATTTTCACACCTTCCTCCACAAATAACTGATCGATGTCTCCTATAATTGTATTTGTTTTTGAGATTTCACAAGATGTTCTTCCTTCCGTAAGAAAATTAAAATCAGCTGGTAACACTTCGCCATTGCGTTGAAAAATATCCCAACGATTTTCTAAAATAACCAATGGTTCTCCAACATACTTTATCTTGTTTGTCGGATTTTGTCCAACTTCCAAAATCCATGTTTCTCCATGCATCAACACATCTCCTTCTTCCAATTGGTATGCAATTGCCACTAATTCTTCAGTTGGAATTACTGCTGCATTTATTCTCCAAGTATAGGTGTTTGTTCTTGGAAATTTCGTCTGTAAGTAATCTTCCGTTTCAAAAAAGATTTCAGCATCCGGACACAATTCTTCCCAACGCTCATCGTTTGTTAGAATTCCAATGCGTATATTCCCCACAGGACGTGTCAATGTCAGCGGTGCGAAGCGTAAGTGTAAGCCGTTATCGGCGAGTAGTAGTTTCATTTCATTACATTTTATTTTATAAAATGGGGATGCTGTAGTACAGCATCTTTACTTGTAGGGTGCCTTCTGCCTACAGATGGATATCCGTTCTTTTAGGTACTCCCAAGGAGATTAACCATAGTCCAAGATACGTTAAGATTCCATTTACGATGAGTAATTCATATCCAAATTTATATCCGTTTAACATTTTTTCAGAATTACTAGCGAGGTAAAAACAGATAATTGGTGCTAAAACACAAACAATCAAGGAATAACGATCACGAATCTGGTGTTTGGTGAAAATTCCAAATGTAAACAAGCCCAATAAAGGTCCGTAGGTATATGAGGCAATTTTTAAGATGGTACCAATTAAATCACTGCCAGGATTAGCAGAAATATACACTTCCGTTCCTAAAATAATAAACAGAAACAAGAGGGAAAACGCAATATGCACATACAATTGTAGACGCTTTTTCTGTTTCTCGTCGCGCTTGTAGAAATTAAGAAAATCGACACAAAACCCAGTTGTCAGAGCAGCCAATGCGCTATCCGCAGACGCATAGGAAGATGCAGTGATTCCTAGTAAGAAAAATACTCCAGCAATGGTTCCAAAACTACCAAGTGCCAAAGTTGGAAATACGTGATCGGTTACCACTTTCCCTTCTTTCATTGGTAAAGCAATCCCTTTTTGATTCGCAAAAACATACAAAGCACCACCTAAAATTAGAAACAAGAAGTTTACAAACACCAAAATAGTTGTAAACGAATACATGTTTTTCTGTGCGTCTTTCAAGGACTTGCATGTCAAATTTTTCTGCATTAAATCTTGGTCTAAGCCGGTCATGGCAATTGCTAAAAACATACCGCCAAAAAACTGTTTTGGGAAATACAAGGTAGAATTAACATCGTCGAAAAAGAAGATTTTAGTCATCGCATTTCCTGCCTCCGTTTTGGTTTTGGAGATTGAATCAAAGAGTCCAAAAAGATTGACATCCAACACATTTGCAATTACAGCAGTACATAAAACCACTGCACTGATTAAAAAGAAGGTTTGAAACGTATCTGTATACACGATGGTTTTGATTCCACCTTTGAAGGTATATACCCAAATTAATGCTACTGTTACGAAAGCTGTCACCCAATAGGGAACTCCTAAATCCTGAAATAAAAATAATTGGAGTACGAAGGTTGCCAAATACAAACGAATAGCGGAACCTAAGGTTCTAGAAAGAATGAAAAATCCTGCACCAGTTTTATAGGTCATAAACCCAAATCGTTCTTGTAAATATTGGTAAATCGATACTACATTCATGCGGTAATAAATGGGCATCAACACTTTAGCAATCACTAAATACCCAAGTACGTAACCAAGTACAATCTGGAAATACGCCATACTTTCGTGTAATACTTTTCCAGGAACAGAAATGAAGGTCACCCCAGAAAGTGATGCTCCAATCATTCCAAAAGCAACTAAATACCAAGGACTTTGTTTGTTTCCAGTAAAAAATGTGTCAGAATCTGTGTTGCGAGAAGTTAAGAAGGCTATTAAAATAAGAACTAAGAAATAGGAAATCAGAACAGTAGCTACTAACGTTGGTGTCATTGGTGTATTTAAAATATAGATGCTAATGTAATTATAAATTTGCAAATAAGTGTAACAATGTATCAATGTGGAAATGTGACAATGTGGAAATGTGACAATGTGGAAATGTAACAATGTGGAAATGTAACAATGTGGAAATGTATTAATGTGGAAATGTAACAATGTGGAAATGTATTAATGTGGAAATGTGACAATGTGGAAATGTA
>Ga0172373_10002806_pt1 | contig 26365 bp, 22 predicted proteins | sample Lak10m_2_FD_114546 | JGI IMG/M metagenome (GOLD analysis project Ga0172373, IMG submission 114546) | Freshwater microbial communities from Kabuno Bay, South-Kivu, Congo - kab_092012_10m | ecosystem: Environmental > Aquatic > Freshwater > Lake | place: Democratic Republic of the Congo...
AACGGCTTTGCGTTTTTCAGCACCTGCCAGGTGTTGATCCGGCCTCGTCGGAGACGAGGCCCAGAAGTACCTGGCAGGTTGCTGAAAAAGGCCCAAAGCGGCCTTTTTCAGCAACCTGCTAGCGCCGGAAGCGCGACGGGAAGTCGGCAGGAAACGCCCGCTTCGGGTGCAGCCGCCGCGCCCGCGCGATGAGCACGAGCTCGCTCTCCTCCCGATCGGGGTCGGGCAGGCAGGCATCGACGGGGCAGACGGCGGCGCACTGCTCGGTGTCGTGGAAGCCGACGCACTCGGTGCAGCGCTCGGGGGTGATGACGAAGAGGGCCTCACCCGCCGTGATCGCCTTGTTGGGGCAGACCGGCTCGCAGGCGCCGCAGTTGATGCAGTCGTCGACGATGATCGTGGCCATGGTCACTCCGAAGGCGGCGCAGGCGGCACCGGCGGCTTCTCCTGCAGGAGGCGCTCGAAGGCAGCGACGTCGAAGCCCATCACGAGGGAGCCGCCCCAGTCGATGACGGGGACGCCGCCACCGGGGACGTTGGCGGCCTTCAGCTTCGCCTGGAGCTCGGCCTGCGCACCCGGGGTCTTCTCGACGTCGCGCTCGACGAAGGGGACGCCCCGCCCGGCGAGCCACGCCTTGGCCTTCTTGCAGTAGCCGCACCACTCGGCGGAGTAGACGACGACGCTGCCGTCGGCGGGTGGCAGCGACGGCGGCGCCTCGCCCTGCCCGCGGGCGGCGTCGTAGCGCGAGACGGCGACGACGGGGTAGGTGCCGTCGGCGGCGGGCGACGTGAGGTCGGCGAAGAACGCGTAGCGGTGGGCCTGCCGCTGCTCCGGCGACTTCGCCAGATCGACGACGAGGACGCGGCGCCGCACGGCCTCGGGCACATCGCCGACGGACGGCACGGCCTGCATGCGGCCGGCGGCGTCGACGAACGAGAACAGCAGCGACGTCGCGTCGGCCCGCACCACCGGCGCGGGAGGCGCCTCGTCGTCGGCCGCCGACGTCGACGACGGGGTCGCCGTCGACGAGGCGCTGCCCGACCGGTCGCAGCCGGCGACGACGACGGCGAAGAAGGCGAGAGCGACGGGGAGCAGGCGGACGCGGTGGAATCGTGCCGGCATGACGGGCGAGATGCTCCAGGAGAACGGTTGCCACGGGTCGGTGGCTGGTGTAGCGACGTCAACGGTACGCGCCCGTAGCTCAGCTGGATAGAGCGTCGGTCTCCGAAGCCGAAGGTCACACGTTCGAATCGTGTCGGGCGCGCCACTCCCCCTCTTTGTCCGAGGCCCATCGGCCTCGCCCCCGAGGGAGCCGGATCTCCCGGGTCGATGACCGGTGGTCGCGAGAGGTGCGCGGATGACCCTGCCCCTGTTCCTGGCGCTGCACCTCGTCTACGGCACCGTCATCGGGCAGGTGTTCTTCCCCCGCATGCGCGCCGAGGGCGAGGTGCTCGGCCCGCCGCTCCTGTGGATGCTCGTCCCCGTCGCCGTCATCTCGGCGCCGGTCGCCTCGGTCCTCACGCGCTGGTCGTCGGGGTGGTTCTTCCACGGACTGTTCGTCGGCGAGCTGAGCGCCAGCTACGAGCGCTTCCACTTCGGCCTCATCCTCGCCGCCGCACTCGGCGCCGGAGTGGCCACGATCGCCGGCGTGCTCAACGTCGTCATCTGGGCCTCGCGGGAGCGGCCGGCCCTCGCCCGCTCGGCCTTCTACGTCGCCGGGCTCATCGCGATGCTCACGATCGCCCTCGACATCCGGGGCGTCTTCGTCGTGCGCGGCACCGGGCGCTGGCTGTGGCTGCACCCGGCCGGCCTGCTGAGCGTCGCCGTCGTCGTCGTCCTCTTTGCGTGGGTTGGCATCTGTCGCGCGCGCCTCGCCGCCGTGCCCGAGCCCCAGCAGGTGCCCGGCATGGGCGTGCCGAAGAGCGTGGCGGGTCCGCTCACGTGACCTCGCGGCTCCTGCTCGCCATCGAGTCCTCCTGCGACGAGACCGCCGCCGCCATCGTCGACGACGCCGGCCTCGTCCGCGCCAACATCGTCCACACCCAGGTCGAGGCCCACGCCGTCTACGGTGGCGTCGTCCCCGAGCTCGCCTCGCGCGAGCACCTTGCCCGCATCGACGACATCGTCGGCCGCGCCCTCGCCGCCGCCGGCCTCGGCATCGACGACATCGACGCCGTCGCGGCCACCTTTGCCCCGGGCCTGATCGGCGCGCTGCTCGTCGGGCTGACCTACGCCAAGGGCCTCGCGCAGGGCCTCGGCGTGCCGTTCATCGGCGTGCACCACATCGAGGGGCACCTCATGGCGGCGGCGGCCGACCCCACGCTGTCGCCGACGCCGCCCTACCTCGGCCTCGTCGTCTCCGGCGGGCACACGGCCCTCTACCGCTTCGACGGCGTCGGCCGCTCGAAGCTCATCGGCCAGACCCGCGACGACGCCGCCGGCGAGGCCTTCGACAAGACGGCCAAGCTGCTCGGCCTCGGCTACCCCGGCGGCGCCGTCATCGACCGCCTCGCGCAGCGGGGTGATCCGTCGCGCATCCCGATGCCGCGCAGCCTGCGCGACCGCACCCACTACGACTACTCGTTCTCCGGGCTGAAGACGGCGGTGCGCACCTGGGTCGAGCAGCACCGCGCCCGCACCGGCGGCGACGTCGTCGACCAGGACCTCTTCGACCTGTGCGCCAGCGTGCAGGACGCCATCGTCGACATGCTGCTGCACAAGGCGATCCTCGCCTGCCGTCGCCAGAACCTCTCGACCCTCGTGATCGGTGGCGGCGTCGCCGCCAACAGCCGGCTCCGCAGCGAGGCCGTGCGGCGGGGCCTCGACAACGACATCCGCGTGATCGTGCCGCCGAAGGCCCTCTGCACCGACAACGCCGTGATGATCGCCCTCGCGGCGCGCGCCTGGTGGCTGCAGGAGCGCCAATCGTCCACCGCCCTGATGGCGCAGGCGGACCTGCCCGTGGAACGCGCCGGCGAGGCCCTCGTTTCGCCCTGATCGGCGGCGGGTTGCGGACGTGTTCCACGGCGCCCGGCGTGGCATCGTGGTCGGGATGTCCCGCGTCGCCTTCGCCCCCGCCCGTGCCATTGCCCTCGGCCTTGCCCTCACCCTCACGCCGGCGGTCGTCCACGCCGACGAGGCGCCGCCGACCCTGTCGCTGCCGAGCGGCCTGAAGGCCGTCCCCCTCAACCCGGTGAACCTCGGCGAGCGCCCGACGACGGCGCCGCCGCCCTCGCCGATCGCCTCCGCCTGGCTCACGCTGCCCGAGAGCGCCGCCGGCTGTGACGGCGTCGTCGAGGGCACGGGCGGCGGGCCCGTCGCGCTGTTCTGCCGGGCCAGCAGCGTGCTGGCGTGGAAGGACCTCGTCGCGCTGGCGCCGGCGAAGCCCTTCGCGCGGGGCCCCCACGGCGACGCCCTCGTCCTCGACGGCGCCCGCGACTTCGGCCGCTACGACCCGGCCTTCGTGCGCTGGGCGACGCGCGCGCTCATCCCGGCGGCGACGGACCCCTCGCTGCGCTCGCGCACCCAGGCCCTCTACGAGCGCCAGGTGCAGGCCCTCGCGCGCCGGGCCTTCCTCGTCGAGAAGTCCCTGTCGGCGGCGCCGGCGTGGGTCGAGCGCGAGGCCGGCCGCTACCGCAGCGCCCTCGACGACGGCGGCCCCGATGTGTGGAGCGTCGCCGACGGCTGGGGCGCCATCCCCGGCGCCGGCGACGAGACGGCCCTCGTGCGCATGACGACGATGTGGTGGCTGCGCCGGCACCTCGACGGGACCCGTCCCCTGTGGTCCGACGGCCTGCAGCTGCTGTTGAAGACCTACGACGGCGCCTGGCTCGCCGCCCAGATCGATGTGAGGGCCACCCCACCGGCGACGACGACGTCGCCCTGAAGGAGCGTCCATGCCCCTGCGCTCGCGCCTGCACGACGGACTCCTCGCCCTGACGCTCGCCCTGGCATCTGCTGCCCCGCCGGCCCTCGCCGTCGACACCACGGCGCAGGGCGAGATCGGCCGCACGCTCACGCTGCTGGCCTTCTCCGACGACGGCGCTCGCGCCCTGATCCTCGAGCGTTCGGGCTTCGGCCCGTACGCGGAGGCGGTGTGGATCGTCGACGGCAGCGGCGTCGTCGAGGTGCTGCCCCTCGGCCTGCGCGGCCCGACCCGGGGAGCGGGGGTGGCGCTGCGGGCCGGCCCGAAGGACCGCGACGCCTGCCGCGCCTCCGCCGAGCGCCTCGCCGACATGGCCGCCGACTTCGACCAGGTCTCGGTCCGCGTCGGCGCCTGCGCCAGCACCTCGAGCGCCGTCGTCACGCCGCTCAAGACGTGGGCGCCGCTGGTGCCGTCGGCGGACATCGGCCGGCTCCACGAGCAGGTGGGCTTCGCCGGGCGCACCTTCGTCGCCCCCCGCGCCCCGACCCGTGAGGCCGGCGCCCTCGTCGTCGTCCTCGGCCAGGACCTGTTCGGCAACGACCGCGTCGGCGTCACCGTCGAGAAGAAGTAGCCCGAACGATACGGGGCCGGTCCTGCGACCCGCCCCGCGCGACGTCGTGGGTCGATGGTGTCAGCGGTTCGTGAACGAGCCCTGCAGGTCCACGCTGGCCGTCCGGGTCAGGTCGGCGACGCGGTGGCACGTCACGCCCTTGTCGGAGACGGCGTAGATGTAGTCGCCCATGAAGTAGCTGCGGCGGATGTCGCGGAAGTCCCACCAGGCGTTCGGGTCCTGGTTGTAGAAGCCGGCGTGGTCGATGGTGCCGAGGACCTCGAGGTCGGCGCCGGCCTCGGCGCGCGCCAGCACGAGCTCGCTCTTGTACTCGTAGCCGCCGTTTTCATCCCATCGCCACGTCGACAGCGGGATGGCGACGGCGCTCTGCGGGCCCCAGTACGAGAACGCCTTGTGCTCGTACGTCGCCTCGCTGTAGCCGTACTGCCAGCCGTCGCGGGTCTCGCCCGCCGTCAGGCGCAGCGACGACGCCAGCGCCGGAGCGCTCCGGTCGGTGATGTCGAAGAGCGACAGCTGGGTGATGCCCCAGTCGAGGCCCTGGTCGGTGCCGCCAAGCCCGATCGTGAGCAGGTGGTCGCCGAGCGGGTGGATGTAGGTCGACACGCCCGGCACGTGCAGCTCGCCGAGGATGCGCGGGTTCGTGACGTCGGAGAGGTCCACCGTCCAGAGCGGATCGATGTTCTGGAAGGTCACGAGGTAGGCCTCGTCGTCGGTGAAGCGGACGGACCAGAGTCGCTCGTTGGGGGCGATGCCGTCGACGCGACCGAGGACCTGCAGGCTCGTCTCACCGCCGAGGGTCGTCAGGTGGCTCGTCTCGGGCGCGGGGTTCTGCTCCCACCAGCGGTTGAAGCGGCCGACGGTGGCGGCGACGCGGACGACGTCGTCGTGGGCGTCGAGGGCGAACTGACCGAGCAGCGTGCCGTCGACGCGGCCGGAGCCGGAGTAGGTCGTCGTGGCGCCGTCGAGGCGGAAGCGGTGGATGTTGGTGGCCTCGTCGAAGGCCTCGTTGCCCCAGTACCACCACCAGTCCTGGGCGGGCTCGGCGAGCAACAGGGTGTCGGTGCTGCTGTAGAGGATCGGGTAGTTGGAGACGACGTGGTCGGCCTCGACGGCGATGTCGTCACCGCCGAGCCCGAGGGTCAGCAGGGACGTGAACCCGAAGGCGACGCCGTCTTCGGGGATCGCCACGTTGCGGCAGGCATCGCGGCGCAGGTTCCGCTCGACGATGCGGGCCCCCTCCCGCTCAAACAGGCGCGGCACGAAGTGCTCGACGGCGACGCTCGCGAGGACGTCTTCGTTGTGGGCGAGGGCCGCCTCGAGGGCGCGGTCGATCTCGGCGAAGCGGATGCTCTCGGGGACGATGGCGTCGAAGATGCTGTAGTCGACGTCGAGCCAGGTCTGCAGGCCGGGCACATCGAACCAGGCGTACGAGGCGAGGCGGACGACGTCGTCGATGCGGCGGCCGGTGAGGACGTGGCCCTCGAGGTAGAGTTCACGCTCGACCCGCGGCGCGCGCCGATCCTCGCCGAGGTCGAGGACCGTGATCTTCACGAGGCTCTCGCCGTGCGGCGAGCCGTCGTCGTTGAAGAGGAGGGCGCCCAGCGGCGAGGCGGGGTCCTGCTCCCACGCGTAGATCTGGGAGAGCACGATGGCGCGATCGTCCGACAGCAGCAGCTGCGTCGGCCACCCCTCGATCGTCGTCGACGACGTCGCCGTCAGCTGACCGAACTCCGGCACGCCGAGGATCTCGAGGCGGTCGCCGTTGAGGGTGTAGATGAAGTAGCCGTCGGTCTTGACGATGTCGGCCTCGTCGACGCCCTGCTCCTGGTTGTTGGTGCCGGAGAAGTCGACGCCCTCCTGACGCGTGCCACCGTCGTTGGCGGCGTCGCCCTCGGCGGACGGCGCGCCATCGACGCCGCCGAACCAGAAGCCGCCGCCGGTGCGCAGCTGCTCACGCTGCTGCAGGAGCAGCGTGCGGGCCCGCTCGCGGGTGTGCTCGCGCAGGTCGTCGCCGAGGGCCTCACAGCTCTCGTAGCTGCGCAGGGCGGCGCTGCTGCGGCCGCGGGCGCCGATGTCGAGGGGATTGGGGGCGTCGGTGCAGGCGGCGCCGACGACAGCGGTGACGAGGGCCAGCAGACTCAGGCGATGGCGATGGCGGTGCATGGGGGTCTCCATGGGTTCACCTCCCACAACGCATCCGCCGTGCCAGTCACGACATGGCGTTCCGATGCGCCGCGAGTCGCGCCGTCCTGCCGACCTTGCGAGGTCGGGATCGCAGCCCGCAGGCCGCAGTCGCACCGCCCGCCCACAGAAAAGCCCCCTCGATGAGGGGGCTTCTCGGGCGCTCAGCGGTCACGCGTCGGCGTCAGACGTTGAACTTGAAGTGCATCACGTCGCCGTCGCGGACGACGTACTCCTTGCCCTCGAGGCGGAGCTTGCCGGCCTCGCGGCAGCGGGCCTCGCCACCGAGGTTCACGAAGTCCTCCCACCAGATGACCTCGGCCTTGATGAAGCCGCGCTCGAAGTCCGTATGGATCACGCCGGCCGCCTGCGGGGCCTTCATGCCATTGGTGATGGTCCAGGCGCGGACCTCCTTCACACCGGCGGTGAAGTAGGTGCCGAGGCCGAGCAGCTTGAAGCCGGCGCGGATGAGCCGGTCGAGGCCGGAGGTCTCCATGCCGAGGGACGCGAGGAAGTCGGCGCGCTCCTCGGGCGGCAGCTCGGCGACCTCGCTCTCGATCTTGGCGCAGACGGCGACGACCTGGTCGCCGCGGGCCGTCGCCATGTCGAGCAGCGCCTTGAGGTGGGGGTTCTTGTCGGGGGTGAGGCCGTCCTCGTGGCAGTTGGCCACGAAGAGCGTCGGCTTCACGGTGAGCAGGTGCATGTCGCGCAGCACACCCTTGAGGTCGTCGTCGTCGTCGACCTTGTAGCTGCGGGCGGGCTCGCCCTTCTCGAGGTGCGCCTTGAGCCCCTCGAGGAAGGGCACGGCCTTCTTCTCGACGGTGTCGCTGCCCTTGGACATCTTCTTTGCGCGATCGAGGCGCTTCTCGACGGCCTCGAGGTCGGCGAGGATCAGCTCGGTGTCGATCGTCGAGGCGTCGCGCACCGGGTCGACGCGGCCGTCGACGTGGACGACGTTGTCGTCGATGAAGCAGCGCACGACGTGGCAGATGGCGTCGACGTCGCGGATGTGGGACAGGAACTTGTTGCCGAGGCCTTCACCCTTGCTGGCGCCCTTCACGATGCCGGCGATGTCGACGAAGCGGGTGGTGGCCGGCACGATGCGCTCCGGGCCGACGATCTTCGCGAGGGCCTGCATCCGGGCGTCTGGCACCTCGACGATGCCGACGTTCGGCTCGATGGTGCAGAACGGGTAGTTGGCCGCCTCGGCGCGCGCCGACGACAGACAGTTGAAGAGGGTGGACTTGCCGACGTTGGGCAGCCCGACGATGCCACACGAAAAACCCATGGCAGGGCGCGTAACAGACCTGCGGCCGGAGGGAAGGACCTCCCGCCGGAGGCCCTCCCCATGGCCCGCCGGGGGTGGCAAGGAGCCACCCGTGCCACACGTGCCCGCCGCATCTGCCGGACCCGACCGACTCCGCGCCCTGGTCGCCGCCCACCCCTTCGGCGCCGCGCTGCTCGAGCAGTTCTCGGCCCATCGGCGGGGCCGCATCATCGACGTCGTCGCCGGCCGGCTGCAGGGGGTGACCGTCGTCCTCGAGAACCTCGTCGACAACCACAACGCCTCGGCCGTGTTGCGGACCTGCGAGGGGCTGGGCGTGCAGGCGATGCACGTCGTCGAGCAGCCCAACAAGTGGGAGAAGAACAAGGCCATCGCCCGCTCCGCCGACGACTGGGTGACCATCCACAAACACAAGGGCCTCGCCCGCTGCCTCGGTGACCTCGCCGCCGCCGGCTTCGACCTCTACGCCGCCGACGTCGGCCCCGGCTGCGTCTCCGTCGCCGACATCGACGTCTCGCGACCGGTCGCCCTCGTCTTTGGCTCCGAGCACAGCGGACTGTCGCAGCGCGCCCTCGCGCTCACCGAGCACCGCTTCACGATCCCGATGCACGGCATGGTCGAGAGCTTCAACGTCAGCGTGTCGGCCGCCGTCGCCCTCTGGGAGGTCACGCAGCGTCGTCGACGCCACCTCGGCGCCGCCGGCGACCTCGACGAGCGTGAGGCCACGGCCCTCGCGGTGCGCTACCTCAAGCGGGCCCTCAAGAGCCCCGAGCTGGTGGCGTACCTCGAGGCCGAGCACGGCCCCTTCACCTTCACCGAGCCCCCGACGGGCGCCTGAGGACCAGCATGGCGACGAAGAAGACGGCCACGAAGAAGACGGCCACGAAGAAGACGGCCACGAAGAAGACGGCCACGAAGAAGACGGCCACGAAGAAGACGGCGACGACGAAGACGGCGACATCGACGACGGCGGCTGCGCCGACGCCATACCAGCGCCCCGCCGACGGCGCCTTCTGGCTCATGAAGAGCGAGCCCGACGTCTACGGCATCGGCGAGCTCGAGCGCGACGGCAAGACGGGGTGGGAGGGTGTCCGCAACTACCTGGCCCGCAACTTCATGCGCGACCACATGCGGGTCGGTGACCTCGTGCTGTTCTACCACTCCAACGCCGAGCCCTCCGGCGTCGCCGGCGTCGCGAAGGTGGCGTCGACGCCGCTGCCGGACCCGAGCCAGTTCGATCCGAAGAGCGACTACCACGACGCCGACAGCCCGCCCGACGCGCCGCGCTGGATGATGGTCGAGGTCGGCTTCGTCGAGCGCTTCGCCGACGTGCTGCCCCTCGAGTCGCTGAAGGACGATCCGGCCCTCGCCGGCATGCCGCTGCTGCAGCGGGGGCAGCGCCTCAGCGTGCAGCCCGTGACGCGCGCCCACTTCGCCCACGTCCTCGCGAGGGCCGGGGCCCGGACCACCATCGGATGACGGGCCGTTCGTCGCTGGCGGCTGTGACCGCGGCCGCCGCCGACGCCGCCGACGCCCATGACGGCCGGGGCGATCCCGGCTACGGTGCCCGCGCATGACCGCCCTCGCCGTCTCGCCGCGACCGCTGTCGCCCCCGCCGCCGATGCGCCGTCCGGTGCCATCGCTCGTCGAGCGGCAGCAGGCGGTGCTGCGCCTGTTTGGCGACGACGCCCTCGCGCCCGGCCTGCCGAGCTTCCGCGCCGTGCTCGTCCACGAGGTGGAGCGGCTGTTCCATGCGCTCGTGCTGCCGACGGTGCGGGCCTGCTGGCCCGACGTCGACCAGAGTCCGTTTCTGGCCAAGTGGAAGGCCGGCTACATCCTCTATTGCGGCCTCGGCCTGTCGACGATCGTCTGTTCGCGTCGCCGCCCCGGCCTCGTCGACGTCGCCAGCCGTGGCCTGCGGGCCGTCGACGCGTCGGAGTCCACCATCGTGGGCGCTGCGCGCATGGCCATCCCGGTCGTATTCCGCGTCCTCGAGCGCCGCCTCTGTGAGCGGGCCGCCCTGGGCGCCGCCTGGATCCTCGTGCTCGACGAAGCCCTCGACGACGACCACGGCGGTGGCGGGGTCGGTGAGCGGGCGTCCGCCCTGCGGCGGGCGCTGCGCGGCGAGTGCAGCGACGACGCGTCGGTGGCCCTGCGGACGTCGGCGGCGATGGCCCGGGCGCTGCGCGCGCGCTGCGACGACGCCGACGACCACGCCGCCCTCGACGGCGTCATCGGCCACGTCGAGGCGTGGATCGACGGCGAGGTCGCGAGCGTCGCCGGCGTCCCCGACCCGACCGGCACCAGCTTCCGCATGGCGGGCGTGGCGGGCTCGATGGAGATCCTGCTGTGGGCGGTGCGGCGCTACGCCGGCGACGTCGAGCGCGACTTCCTCTACCGGATCGCCGAGCTCGGCCAGATGGCCGATGACTGGCTCGACATCGACAAGGACCAGACCCAGGGCCGGGTGACGCCGGCGACGACCGGGGTCTGGACCATCGACGACATGGCCCGGGTCTTTGCCCGCGCCGGCGCCCTCCTCGACGACCTCGCCGCCCAGGCCGGCGAGCCCCGCGGCGCCCCGTTCCACCGGCTGCTGGTGCGCACCTTCCGGGGCGAGGTGCAGCGCATGGCCCGGACCCTCGTCGAGAACCCCTGACGCCGCCAGGTGCGATATCTGCCTACACCATTCCAACCCGCCGGCACCGGCGGATGGCCACGTCTTCGACGTCGACGGGGGGCTTGCTGTAGGCTCCGCGCCTGATCAAGCGCTTCGCGCTTGATGGGCAGGTTGGTCAACCGCTGGCGCGGTTGACGGTCGACCCGGGGTGGTCGGCGGGTGCTGAGGAGCGGGCGATGGCGGACAAGTCGAAGGAAGAGGAGTTCTACTACCTGCTCACCGAGGGCTCCGAGCACCTGCAGGCGGGTCGCATCGAGGAGGCACGGCAGCACTTCGAGCGCGCCCTCGTGCACAACCCGCGCAGCGAGCAGGGCCTCAACCTCCTCGGCCTGTCGCTCTTCCGCCTCGGGCAGCTCGATCGCGCGAAGCAGATCTTCGCCGAGCTCGTCCACCAGAACCCCATCGAGCCGTCGCTGCGTCTGAACCTCGCGATGGTGTTCCTCAAGCAGGGCAAGCTCGACGACGCCCACGTCGAGCTCGAGCGTGTCCTCGAGCTCAACCCCGATCACCCACGCGCCGCGAGCTACATGGGCCTCGTCCTCGAGAAGAAGGGCCAGCTGGAGCGCGCCGCCGACTTCTACGAGCGGGCCGGCAACAAGAAGCGCGCCGACGAGATCCGCGCCTTCCGTCCGACGCAGACGGGCACCTTCCCCATCCCCAACCTCGCCGCCATGGGCGTGCAGCAGGCGCCGACGTCGGTGGCCCCTGGTCCGGCCGCGATGCGCGCCGCCGCCACCACGACGCCGCCGACGCCCGCGACGACGCCGCCGACACCCGCCGCGACGACGCCGCCGACGCCCGCCACGACGACGCCGCCGATCGCCGCGCGCAGCGCCACCGGGCTCATGCCGGCGGTGTCGCTGACGCCGGGCGGATCGGTCATGCCGTCGCCAGCGACGACGGCGCCGCCGAAGCCGGTGACGCCGCCGACGCCACCCGTGGCGATGACGACGCCGCCGACGGCCCCGACCACGCCGCCCTCGTCGTCGTCGGCGCGCTCCACCGAGGCAGCGGCCCTCACGGCGGCGACGTCGGCGCTGTTGCGCAAGGGCCCCGAACCCGCGCCCGGCAGGGTCGACGCTGCCCACGTCGCGTCGATGGGCTTCGACCTCAAGCCCCCGCCATCGCCCACGGCGGTCACGGAGATCGCCCTCGCCGACCTCGGGCAGCGGGCCGTCGACGGTGCAGCGCTGTCGAAGACGGCCGAGGGTCAGCTCATCATCCCGATCCAGGACGTCGGCTACGTCCGCACCGACCTGCTCGGCGCCCTCTCGGGGGCCTTCGAGATCGAGGTGGTGAACCGTCGCTACCGCGGCAAGCGCACCGACTCTCTCTTCGGCGGCGCCGAGGCGGCCGTCGTCGCCGTCATGGGCCGCGGGCACGCCGTGCTGCAGCTCGGCGAGCTCGTGCCGACATCGCTCACGCTCACGAGCGAGGAGGTCTACCTCGTCGAGGGGTGCGTGCTGGCGTTCTCGGCGGGGCTCGTCTGGGAGAACGGCCGCCTGCCGTCGGAGGCCGATCGCGACCTCGACATCGTGCACCTCCGGGGCTCCGGCCGGGTCGTCGTCGGCGCCGCCCGCCCCCTCATGGCGCTCACGGTGAAGCCGGACGCGCCGGTGCTCGTGCACGCCCAGCGGCTGCTCGGCTGGACCGGTCAGCTCGTGCCCTACCGCGCGCCGCTGCCGGGGCTCCCCGAGCAGGCCCGCCGCGTCCCCGTGGTGCGCTTCGAGGGCACCGGAACCGTCCTGTCGCTGTGAGCGTCGTTGACGACGCCGGTGGGCAGCGGTGAGCCCTGCGGCCGCCGTCCGGCTCCTCGCGGCCGTCGGGCGCACCACCGTCGACGTGGCCCGTGCCTTCGGCCGCGTCGTCCTCTTTCTGGTGGTCGCCAGCGTGCGGGGCCTGCGTGAGCCGGGCGGGGTCCGCGCCGCCATCCAGCAGGCGATCATCATCACCTCCCGCTGCGCCCTGCCCGTCGCCCTCGTCGTCGGGCCCGTCGGCGCGATGATGGCGCTGCAGTCGCTCACCCTCATGCGCACCTTCGGGGTCGAGCGGCAGCTCTCGCCGCTCGCCGCCGCCGTGATCATCCGGGAGCTGGCGCCGGGCTTCGCCTCCGTCGTCGTCGCCATGCAGGGTGGCGCCGCCATCGCCGCCGAGCTCGCCGCCATGCGCCTCGCCGAGGAGCTCGACGCCCTCGAGGTCATGGGCCTCGAGCCACGCGGTCTCATCGCCGGCCCGCGCATCCTCGGCGCCGCCGTCGCCGGCCCGCTGCTCAACGCGCTGGCGATCGTCTGCGGCATCACCGGCGCCTACCTCATGGCCGTCGTCGTCCTCGGCGTGCCGCACACGGTGTTCGTCGAGAACCTCCCCGAGGGCGTCAGCGTCGCCGATCTGTGGGTGTCGCAGGCCAAGACCGTCGTCTTCGGCCTCGGCCTCGGCGGCATCTGCGCGTCGGCGGGCTTCTCGTGCGAGCGCAGCACCGCCGGCGTCGGTGCTGCCGCCAACCGGGCCGTCGTGCAGAGCGTCGTGTTCGTCCTCGTCTCGAACTACCTCTTGAACACGCTCATCTTCGGGCTGCGCGGCGGCGGCGGATGAAGCGCGTCGCGGCGCTCCTGTGGCCGCTGCGGCTCGCCGCCTTCGCGACGCGCGCCCTGCGCGCCGCGCTGCCTGCGCCGCCGGCGAAGGACACGCTGCTGCTCACCGTCCGGCTGATGCTGCGTTCGCTGCCCGTCGTCGTCATCGTCACCTTCTTCTCGGGCGCGATGCTCACGGTGCAGGCGGCGGTGTCGCTCGAGAGCTTCGGCGCCCGCAGCGTCGCCGGCCTGATCGTCGGCTTCGGCGGCGTCCGCGAGGTCTTTCCGCTGCTCGCCGGTGGCAGCCTCGCCGCGCGCACCGGTGCCGAGCTCGCCAGCCAGCTCCAGGCCATGCGCGTGACCCGGCAGGTGGAGGCCCTGGAGATGATGGGCCTCGACAGCGTGCGCCTGCTCGTCGCGCCGCGCATCGTCGCCTGCATCCTCGGCGGTCCCTTCTGCGTGCTGGCGGCCATGGTCTCGGGCCTCGTCGGTGCCTACGTGATTGGCGTGTTCCAGCTCGGTATCGATCGCGGCGCCATGTGGGGCTCCCTGCTGCAGGCCGTCGGCGGCGTCGACGTCGTCATCGGCGTCGTCAAGGGCGTCATCCTCGGTGGGCTGGTGGGCGTCGTCGCCACCTTCGAGGGCTTCCACGGCGAGCTCGCCGGCCCCCAGAGCGTCGGCGCCGCCGCCAACCGCGCCGTCATCCGCGGCATGGTCGTCGTCTGCGCCGCGGCCCTCGGCTTGTCGATGCTCATCTACGGTCGCCTCGTGGGGACGGCGATATGACGACGGCGACGCACACACCGACCGCGAACCCTGCGGGACCGTCGACGGCGGCAGCCATCGAGCTGGTCGGCGTCACGCGCCGTTTCGGCACGCGCACGGTCCTCGACCACGTCGACCTCCGCATCGCCCGGGGCCGCACGACGGCGCTGCTGGGCCCCTCGGGCACCGGCAAGAGCACGCTGCTGCGCCTCGCCACGGGCCTGCTGCCCCCCGACGCCGGCGTCGTAAAGACCCTCGGCGTCGACGTCTTCTCCGCCTCCCGCGACGAGCTGCTCGCCGTCCGCCGACGGATGGGCATGCTCTTCCAGGACAACGCCCTGTTCGGCTCCCTCAGCGTCTTCGACAACGTCGCCTTCCCGCTGCGGCGGGTCGCGAAGAAGAACGAGGCCGAGGTCCGTCGTCGCGTCGAGGAACTCCTGCACCTCGTCGGGCTGCCGGAGGTGGGCGACCGCACGCCCGACCGTCTCTCGGGCGGTCAGCGCAAGCGCATCGCCCTCGCCCGCGCCATCGCACTCGAGCCCGAGCTGGTCCTCTTCGACGAGCCCACGAGCGGCCTCGACCCCCAGACGTCGGCGTCCATCGACCAGCTCGTGCAGGAGACGCAGCGGCGCCTCGGCATCACCTTCGTCGTCATCACCCACGACGTCGAGAGCGCCCGCCTCATTGCCGACGACGTCGGCATGCTCCACGACGGCGGCGTCCGCGCCTTCGGGCCCCGCGAGCAGGTGTGGGCGTCGACGGACCCGGTGGTGCGCGCCTTCCTCGACCGCATCCCCGTGCACAGCGCCCCCTGAACCTGTAGGCTGCGCGAGCACCCACAGGAGCGTCGGTGGAGAGCGGCAACTGGAAAGCCGAAGCCGTCCTGGGCGCCGTCACCGTCGGCGTCATCGTCGTCTTTGTGTGGCTCACGTTCTCCTTCGGCGGTGGCGCCCCGCGCGGCAGCCAGCCCTACGTGCTCCTGTTCGACTCCGCCCTCGGCCTCAGCGTCGACAACACCGTCGCCGTCGCCGGCGTGAAGGTCGGCGTCGTCGAGCACATCGCCGTCGACGGCCGCAAGGCCCGGGTGACCGTCCGCGTCGACCCGGCGGTCCAGCTGCACGCCGACGCGAAGGCGGCCCTGCGCCAGAAGACCCTGCTCGGCGAGAAGTACGTCGACCTCGACCCCGGCCACGGCGACCAGCCGCTGCTCGCGGCGGGCACCGTCATCGAGCACAACGTGCCGACGGTGGAGATCGATCAGGTCATCCGCGACGTCAGCGTCCTCGTCGAGCGCCTCAACAAGATCACGCCGCCCCTCGAGAGCGCCATCGCCCGCGTCGACGATGCCCTGCAGGAGCAGGACGGCAAGGCCCTCGTCGGCGAGGCCACCGGCGCCCTCGCCGATCTGCGCGTGCTCGTGCGGGAAACCAACACACTCGTGAAGAGCAGCGGCAACGACGTCGCCGTCGTCCTCGCCATGGCCCGTCAGAAGGGCCCGAGCCTCATCGAGCGCCTCGACAGCGCCGCCGGTCGGATCGACGCCCTGCTCGGCACCATCGACCCGAAGGACATCGAGGCCGCCGCCGACCGCGTCGCCCCCGCCGCCGAGAACATCGACAAGATGACGACGGACATGAAGGTGGCGATGGCCGACGTCCGCGCCGCCGCGAAGCGCCTCGACGGCGTCCTCGCCCGCGTCGACGGCACCCTCAAGCGCCTCGACGCCGTCAACGAGGGCGCCATCCGCGAGTTCCTGCAGGTCCAGGGCGTGCGCGTGAACCTCATCCCCGACGCCTCGGTGACGTCACGGATCAAGAAGCTCAAGGAAGAGAGCGTCCCGCTGCCGGACTGACGGCGGGGGCGGACACCTGACCTGCGTCGTCGGCGACGCACCCCGCGGGGCCTCTACTCGAGGTCGGCGAGGTCTTCGGCCAGATAGCTGAGGATGACCTCGTCGAGGGACTTCTCGCTGATGAGGTCCTCGCCAAAGATCGTGGTCTGGCGGGACTCGCGGACCTCGGGCGCCGGCGCCGGCTGCTGCGCTGCAGCCTCCCGCGCCGCCGTCACCTCGGGCGGGGTGCCGGCCGTCGGCGACGACGTCACCTCGATGCCGCCGGCGGGTCGGGCGAAGTCGACGGCGGCGGGCTTCGCCTGGCTCGGCAGGCCCTTGAAGGCCGAACCGCCGGCGATGGCCGCCGTCGTCGGCGACACCGCCGTGAAGTTCATCGGGGCCGGACCATCGAGGTGGTAGGCCGGCGCGGTCTCAACGCTGTCGAAGACGCCGTTGACGAGGTTGCGCAGCATCTGCTTGTGCTGCTCCTCCATCATGGAGCGAACGGTCTTCTCGTAGTCCTGCTGCCCGACGATGTCGGCGTACTGCGTCTTCTTCGACGCGATGATGTTCCCGCCGACAAACAGGTGCGTGATGATGTGGGGGTTCTTCGGACCCGAATCTTCCGTCTGGACGTGGAAGATGCGTCCCTTGTGCTTGATGTTGTGGTTGAACCCGGGAACCACGACGACCCCTCGCAGCGCCGACGGGCGCACAGAGGCACGAAGGCGGAAACGTCCTCGTGCTGCACCATCGTTAGCACCCGCCCGACGACGACAGCAAGCCGCCGGCCGCCGGGGCGACTGCGTAGCCGCCGACGCAGTCCCAGCCGCGAGGGCTGCATCCCAGCGCGGGTCGCTGCCACCACCGCGTGCCACCTGACGCGGCGCGCCACGACGCCCGGGCGGCCCGGCCGCTCCCTTCCAACCCGCCATCCCATCGATTTTCCTCGATTTTTCCGTATCCCACCCGGCGACCGATCGGTCGTTGGCCCGGACCGTGCTCAGCACGGGGCCATGGTTTCCCTGCTGGCCCCCGTCCGCACCCCTGCCCCGCGCCCGTTCGCCCATCGCGCGGCCTTCCTGCTCAACCGCAACGCGCGGGCCGTGAGCGATCGGCTGGTGGAGAAGCTCGCGTCGGTGGTGCCCGCCGGTGACCTGTTCCTCTCTCGGACCATCGAGGACGCGTCGGTCTTTGCGCGCACCATCGCCCGCCGCGGCTACGGCCAGGTCTTCCTCGGCGGCGGCGACGGCACCCTCGTGATGACGATGAACCTCCTGCGGCAGCACGCGCGCAGCGAGGGCCTGACGATGCCGACGATCGGCGTGCTCAAGCTCGGCACGGGCAACGCGATGGCGACGGCGCTCGGCGCGATGGACCCGATGGTCGACGTCAGCCACGTGCTGCAGCACGGTCCGTCGACGACGCGCCAGGTGGACTTCGTCGAGACCGACGACGGCGTCCTCACCCCGTTTGCCGGCATGGGCTACGACGGCGCCGTCCTCAACGACTACGTGTGGCTGAAGGAGCGCGCGAAGCACCACCCGGTGAGCCGCGCCCTCGCCGAGACCGTCGGCGGCTACCTCGGCGCGATGCTGCTGAAGTCGGTGCCGAACGAGCTGTCGGCGCCGAAGACGACGCTGCGCATCCGCTCGAACCACGACGCGTTCTTCATGCGGCCGACGCCCCGGGGCGACGTCGAGGAGCGCATCCCGGCCGGCACCGTGCTCTTCGAGGGTCGGGCGGCGACGGCGTGCGTCGGCTCGATCCCGTTCTTCGGCTACGGCTTCAAGATGTTCCCCTTCGCGATGCAGAAGACGGGGCATGTGCAGCTGCGCGTCGTCGGCGCGCCCATCCCGAGCATCCTCGCGAACCTCTACCCGAGCGTCTGGAAGGGCACCTGGCGTCACCAGCGCCTGCTGGACTTCATGGTGCAGGACGTCGAGGTCGAGAGCGATCGTCCGCTGCCCTACGAGATCGGCGGCGACGCGGCCGGCGAGAAGACCCACCTCAAGTTCAAGGTGTCGTCGGAGCCGGTGAGCATGACGACGCTCGGCGAGCGCCTCGTGCCCCAGGGCCACACGATGGTGCAGCTCGGCCCGGCGCGCATGCTCGTCCGCCTGCCGCGCTGACAGCGGCGCTCCGCACCTGCGGCCTGCCGCAGGTGCTGCGGCGCCTCAGCGGCTGCCGCTCACGGCGAAGGACGTGTCGGCGAAGAACTGGTCGTTCGGAGACTGCAGGCCGTCGAAGAACGTGCCGGGGCTGATGGTCGTCGACCAGGCACCGGTCTGGGTCACACGCAGCCGCCACAGGCCACGGGCGCCAGGCAGGACAATCAGGGGTGTCGGGTTCTCGAGGACAAGGCCGACCGCCGGGCTGACGTTGGCGCTGTTCCAGATGAGCGTCGTCGTGCCGGTGTTTTCCACCTCGAGCGCGATCACATCCGCTCCGCCGATGTTGCACGGCGATGTGCCGTCACATGGACCCACCATGCGCAGGGACGGTGTCGCCATCGTGACGTTCAGCGATTCGCTGCGGGTCCCGGGCCCCGTGGAGAAGCTCACCAGGCCGTTCAGCGGACCGGCCGTGGCACCTGTGACGCGGATGGGAATTCCTGCCTGGGTGCCAATCTGGAGCGTGCCACTGCTCTGGAAGTCCTGCCGACCGTTCAAGAACCGGAACCCCGACGAGCCGGTGATCTGGCCAGCACCGATCGACGTCGCCTGGTCTCCGATGTTGACGACAAACACCATGCATACCCCGCCGGCGGTGGTCCCGAAGGTTCCTCCCCGGCACTGTCGGTCGACGCGCACCGCCGTCGCGGGCCCCTGCTTCCGCTCGTCGAGCATCAGCCCGAAGGTCCGCGTCTTCCGGCCTCGCACCGTGAGCGTCCCCTGCCGCAGACCGATACCGGCGGTGCCTGTGAGCTGCACGCTCAGGGCCTCGTTCGGGAGGATCGTCTGGGGACCGGCTGCGCCCGCGAGGCTGAATCCCTCGCCGGCAACGGAGACGCTGGCGATGTCGATGGCCTCGGCGCCGACGTTGAGAAGCCGCAGGGTGCACGGCGCCGTGGCCATCAGGGGAATCGGCGTCCAGTAGAGGCTGTCGAACGGGTGGTCGACGATGGCCGTGGACAGGCCGCCGAGTGAGTCACACTCGGAGTCACCGGTCACGAATGCGTCGAGCTCGTCGAGGTCACCGCGGAGCACCTCGCCCTCGCCTTCACCCTCGCCTTCACCCTCGCCTTCACCCTCGCCTTCGCCCTCGCCCTCGCCTTCGCCCTCGCCCTCGCCCTCGCCCTCACCCTCACCCTCACCCTCACCCTCACCCTCACCCTCGCCTTCGCCTTCACCCTCGCCTTCACCCTCGCCTTCGCCCTCACCCTCGCCTTCACCTTCGCCCTCGCCGCCGTCGACGCAGCTGCCCGCGACGCGGTCGCAGCGCTGACCGCTGGCGCAGTCCTCGTCGCCATCACAGGGAGCCCCGGCGGGGATGCCGAGGATGCGACACGACGACAACAGGCCCAGGAGGGCAACGATGACGATGCGCTGCGTGCTGATCACGACTCGCCTCCAAGCACCATGAGGGTGGCGCCGACGACGCCGACAGCGGCGCCCACCGCCGCCGTGCCGAGCATCAGCTGCCCGAACGCGCGGTCTTCGACGTAGCCGTCGGCGCCCGGGCGCGGGGTCGCCAGCCCGATCTCGGTGACGAGCGCCAGGGCGCCGCCCACCCCGCCGACGAGGACGCCGGCGCCCGCGGTGACGGCGCCGGCCATGAAGAGCGGCGGCGTCGACGACGCCGCAGCCGCGGGTGCGGGCGACGACGCAGCGGGCGCCGCAAAGGCGACGCGCTGGTAGCCCGGGCTCGTCGTCAGGGCCCGCTGATGGACGACCGCGCCGGCAGCGTCGACGACACCGACGGTGTGGGCGCCCACCCGGAGGGCGACGGGCGCCGCGAGGGGGAGGGCCCCCACCACGACATCATCGACGACGACAGCGCCACCGACGATTGCGCCATCGACGTCCACCGCGACCGACGAGGGGGGCGACAGCAGCGTGGCCATGAAGTCGGCGACGGGGTCGACGGCGCTCACCTGCACGACGGTGGCGCCGACGGCGACGGCGCTGCCCCGGGCGACATCGATGCGCTGCACGGTGAGCTCCAGCCGACCCTCGCGGCCGGAGCGCACGACGGGGACGAGCACCTCACCGGCGCCGGCGATGGCGCCGACCCGGACGCCGCAGGCGACGTCGCGCAGGGAGCAGTTCAGGCCGGCAGCGACGGCGTCGGCGACGACGGCGTCGGTGTCTTCGGCCGACTGGAGGCGGGCGCCGAGGCGGCGGGAGGCGGCCTCGCGCACGACGGCGTCGACGGCCTGGCGGACGGCCGGCAGGACATCGCCCCCCTCGACCGGCATGAGGACGACAGGCTCTGCCGTCGTGGCGAGGCACAGGAGGAGTGCGGCGAACATCGTCGCGTATACTGCCACGGATGAGCCTGGCGCCGGCAGATGAAGACAGCGGTCCCCTTCCGCGACGGTTCGGCGCCTACACGCTCGTGGCGCTGCTTGGCCGTGGTGGCATGGGCGAGGTCTTTCTCGCCATGCGCGGTGGCATCGAGGGCATCGCCCGACGCTGCGTGGTCAAGACCCTGCGCCCGGCCTTCACCGACGATCGGGAGTACGTCGGCCGCTTCCTCGACGAGGCCCGCGTCGTCGTCCAGCTCCATCACCGCAACATCTGCCCCGTCTTCGACGTGGGGCGGGTCGACGGCCGCTACTACCTCGCGATGGAGTACATCGCCGGGCGCGACCTCCGCACCGTCGGCGCACGCCTGCAGGCCGCCGGACGGCCCCTCCACGAGGGGGCGGGCACCGGCCTCGCCCTGCATGTCGTCGCCGAGGTCCTCGAGGCGCTCGAGCACGCCCACACCCTGCTCGATCCCGCGACGGGAGCGCCGCTGCTCCTCGTCCACCGCGACGTCTCGCCCCACAACGTGATGATCGGCTTCGACGGCGACGTCCGCCTCATCGACTTCGGCCTCGCCGCCTCCACCCTCAAGGCGGAGCACACGGCCCCGAACGTCGTCATGGGCAAGGTCGCCTACATGTCGCCCGAGCAGATCTGCGGCGACCCCCTCGACGCCGCCGCCGACCAGTTCTCGGCGGCCGTGATGGCGACCGAGCTCCTCACCGGCGAGCGCTTCTACGCCGGCCTCTCGAATCGCGAGGTGTACGCCCTCGCCGCCACAGGCGGTTTCCGCCCCCGCGGCCTGGCCCGCCTCCCCGACGGACTGCGGTCCATCCTCGATCGGGCCCTCGCCACCGAGCGCGGACGTCGCTGGCCGTCGTGCGGGGCGATGCGGGCGGCCCTCGACGCCTGGCGCTACGACGCCGGCCTGCGCGGCGACGGCCCCGGGCTGCGGAGCGCGATGCGGGAGGTCTTTGCGGCCGAGATCGTCGCCGAGCGCCAGCTGCTGAGCGACGCCGCCGTCGCCGCGGGCCTGCCGGCCGATGGATTGTCGACGCGCCCCGTGCCGACGGCGCCAGGCCTGCCCTCCGATACCGAGCGGCACCCCCGCCCCACCGAAGACGTCGGCGCGACCGTGTCGGCGGCGTCGGCGCCGGCCTTTCTCGCCGAGCTCCCCCCGACGAGTGCAGCGGCACCCGCACCGCGCCGCTGGCCACGCCTCGCCGCCGGCCTCGGCCTCGCTGCGGTCCTCGTCGGACTGGTGGTCGTCGCCACCACACGCACCGACGACGGCGCTGCGACACCGACACCGGCACCGGCGCCAACGCCGCTCCCGGTCGTGGTGGCGGCGCCCCCGCCGCCGGCGCCGCCCGAGCCCATCGCCCCGGTCGAGCCCGCGCCCGTCGCCACCCCGGCGCCACCGCCGCCGGCTCCGACGACGCCCCGGACCGCACGCCCCGCGCCGACGCCCGCTCCCGTGCCGACGCCGGTCCCGAACCCGGTCCCGACGCCCGCCCCGACGACGACGCGACCCCGGCGACCGCCGCCGCCGCCCGTCGTGCGGGTCGGGGCCCGGCTCACCTGGCTGCGCGCCCAGTGCCCGACCCTCGCCTGTGCCGGACCGGTGCTCGCCGACGAGTCCCGCTGGCTCCAGCTCGAGCCCGGGCCCATGGCGGCGTTCAAGGCCCGGCTGCACGTCTGCGTCGACGAGTGCGCGGGGCCCTGACCGGGGAGTGTCGCCCTGCGGGCGCCCTTGCTATGCGGGGCCCGGCGACGGGATCGCCGATCCGAGGGCTCCACGGTGAAGAAGGCTGATCTCTACCTCGAGGGCGCGCGGCTGCCGGAGCACCTGTCCCGGCTCCTCTTCGTCGAGGGCATGATCGCCGGTCGACGCGTGCTCGAGGTCGGCGCCCGCTCCCCCGCCGTCGCCCGCTTCCTCCTCGAGCTCGGCGCCACCCGCGTCGTCTGTGCCGTCGACGATCGCGAGCTGCTCGAGCGCCTGCGCAGCGAAAACGACCTCGAGCGCGTCGACTACCGCGCCGTGCGCCCCGCCGGCGGCAGCCGCCCGCCGGGCCTCGCGATGGTGCCGGTCCTGCCCGGCGACGACGGCGCCTTCGACCTCGTCATCGACTTCACCCTCGCCGAGGCCCTCGCCGCCGGCCATGCCGAGCGACTCACCGACATCAAGCGCCTGCTCTCCGACGACGGCTTCGCGATGACCGCCCTGCCGTCGACGTCGCGGGGGCTGGGCGGCCTGCTGCCCGCCGAGGCCGAGGCGCCCCGCATCGGCTACCGCCCCCTCGTCGAGGCCCTGCAGGGCACGTTCGAACTCGTGCAGGTCTACTTCCAGAGCCTGCTGCTCGGGTACCTGTTCGGCTCCTTCGACCACGAGCCGAGCGGCGACGGCATCGCGCCCCAGACCCACCTCATGGGCGACGAGCCCGAGCCGGCCGGCGCCTACGTCTTCGCCTTCGGCAACGCCGTCCCCGTCATCGACGACGTCTGCCTGGTGCAGGTGCCCTTCGACACCCTCCTCGGCGCCGTCGAGGCCCGCCGCGCACGGCGCGCCTCGCCCCACAGCGACACGGGCACGCCGGTGTCCCCGGGCAGCGCCGACGCCTTTGGCGACGAGACCGAGCTGGGGCTCGACCGCGACGTCGTCGCGCAGCTGGCCGATCGGGCCCGGGACGCCGAGCTCGCCGACCGCGACGCCCGCATCGCCTCGCTCGAGCTCGCCCTGCGCGAGGCCCGCCGTCACGACCCCAACGCCACCGTCATCCCCGGCCTCGTCGTCGATCGCGAGCCCGACGACGACGGCAGGCTCACGCAGCTCGCCCGCGAGCTCGACGACGCAGCTGCCCGCGCCCTCGCGCTGCAGGAGCGGCTCCATGTGCGCGACACCGAGCTCGGCCGCGCCGTGGCCGCCCGCGACGAGCTGCGCCTCGAGCGCGACGCGCTGGCCGAGCAGCTCGTCGGTCTCGATGGTGCCCGCGCGAGCCTCGCCCGGCAGGCGCGGGAGCTCGAGGGGGAGCTGGTGCTCGCCCGCCTGCGCATCGACGAGCTCGAAGACCTCTGCATCTCCCTCGACGCCCAGCGCGCGACGGCGACGACGGAGCTGCTCGAGGCCCGCACCGCCATCGAGGGCGAGCGCCTGCGCGCCAACGCCGAGCGCGAGATGCTCGAGGCCGCGGTCGCCGAGAACGAGGCCCTGATCGCCGATCTCGAGGCCGCCCTCGCCGCCGCCGGCGTCGACCTCGCGGCCCTGCGGGCCGGCGACGGCTTCGGCAACCGCCCGGACGAGACGCGTCGCGACGACGAGACCAGCACCGTCGCGAGCCGCCTGCGGGCGAGCCTCGAGCAGCGCTTCGCCGCCGCCGAGGCCCGGGCCAGCGCCGCCGAGGCCCTCGTCGCGGGCCTCACCGAAAACGTCGGCCGCCTCGAGGCGGAGCGTGACGCCGCGCGGGCCTCGCTTGCCGAGGCGATCGCCGAAGCCGAGCGCCTCTTCACGAGCCAGCTCGAGGAGCGCAGCCGCGGCCTCAGCGCCGACGCCCGCGCCCGCGCCGAGGCCCTCGCCGCCGAGGTCCAGGCACTGCAGGAGCGCCTCGACGTCCGCACCGACGAGGCCAGCCGCCTTGCGACCGCGGTCCAGGCCCTCACCGTCGAGCGCCAGTCGTGGCGCCATCGCTTCGACGCCGCCCTCCAGCAGCGCGACAGCGGGGCCGCGCGGGCCACCGCCGCCGAGAGCCGGGCCGACGGCCTCACCGCCGAGGTCGCCACCCTGCAGGTGGCGCTCAGCGAGCAGCGCGCCGCCTTCGACGCCGAACTGGCGTCGGTGCAGGAGCGCTGCGACGCGCTTGCCGAGGAACGCCGCCGCGCCGAGGAGCGCCGCCGCACGGATCAGCGCCTCCTCGACGACGTCCGCCAGAAGCTCGAGGCCGCCGGCCGCGAGAACGCCGACCTCCTCGGGCAGCGCTCCGTGCTGCAGGGCGCCCTCGTCGCCCGCGAGCGGGAGCTCGGCGCCCTCGCCGAGGACGCCGAGGCGCTGCGCGCCGCCGTCGAGCAGCACCGCACCCGCGCCGACGCGCTGGCGCGGCGGGAGACCGAGCTCCATGACGCCGCCGAGGCCCTCTCGCTCGAAGTGCGTCGCCTCCACGGTGTCGTCGACGAGACCGGCCAACGACTGGCCCGCCTGCAGACCGAGCGTGAGGAGCTCGCGCGCGCCCTCGCCGTCGTCGAGGCAGAGAAGGCCACCGCCATCGCCGGCACGGAGCAGGCCACGGTCCGCCTGCACGACGTCGAGCGCGCGCTCGACCGCGAGCGCAGCGCCCGCGCCGAGGCCGAAGGCCAGCTGCAGGCCGCCGTCGCCATCGCCTCGCACCGGGCCGACGACGCCGAGGTTGCCCTGGCGCGCACCCTCGAGGCGGCCCGGGAGGCCGCCGCCGTCGCTGCCGCCCGGGAGCGTGCCCTCGAGCACGATCATGCGCGGACCCGCGACGAGCTCGCCGAGATCACGACGGCGCTGCTGGGCCTCGAGGCCCAGGTCGTCGAGGAGCGGGCCCTCATCGCGGCCCGCGCCGAGGCCGCCGGTCAGGCCCTGCAGGCCGCCCGCGCCCGCATCGCCGAGCGTGAGGCCGCCCTCGCCGAGCGGACCGCCGAGCGTGACGCCGTCATCGCCGCGCGCGACGCGGCCCTCGACCGTGTCCGTGCCCTCGAGGAGGCCCTCGCGGCGGCGCAACTCGAGACGACCGCCGCCCTCGCCAGCGGCGATGCCCGAGCCCTCTCCCTCGCCGACGCCCACAAGGACTCCGTCGCCGCCCTCGAACGCGCGTTCGAGACCGAGCGCGACGCCAGCCGGGCGGCTGTCGCCGGGCTGCAGGCAGACCTCGCCGACGCGACGGCGAAGCGCGTCGCCCACGAGGCCACCGTCGCGACACTTGGCGCCGAGGTCGAGCGCCTCCAGGCCGCGCTCGAGCAGGCCGTCACCGCAGAGGCGAGCTGGCGCGCCGAGCACGCGACCATCGCCGCTGCCCTCGGCGAGGCCGCATCCGGGCTCGACCTCGCCACGGCGGCGCTCGCGAGCCTGCGTGGCTCCCACGAGGAGCTCCTCGCCGATCATGCGCGCACCCGCGAAGCGCTGGGCCAGACGGAAGAGGCCCTCGCCAGCGCCACGGCCGTGATCGCCGCCCTGCAGGACGAGCGTCGCGACGCCATCGCCGCGCGCGACGCCCTCACCGCCGCCCACGCCGACGCCCTCGGTCGGCTGGACGCGTCGGAGCAGGCCCTGAGCGCCGAGCGCGCCGCCCGCGCCGAGCTGGCCGCACTCCTCGACGAGGCCGACACCCTGCTGAAGGCCGCCGCCACCGAGACCGCGCAACGCAGCGCGGCCCTCGACGACGCCACCGCCACCGTGGCTCGGCTCTCGGCGGAGCTCGCCGACGTCTCGGCCGCCCGCGACGACGCCACCGCCACCGTCGCGACGCTCACGGCCGAGCTGGCCGACGCCACCGCCACCGTCGCGAAGCTCACGGCCGAGCTGGCCGACGTCGTCACCGCCCGCGACGACGCCACCGCCACCGTCGCGAAGCTCACGGCCGAGCTGGCCGACGTCGTCACCGCCCGCGACGACGCCACTGCCACCGTCGCGAAGCTCACGGCCGAGCTGGCCGACGTCGTCACCGCCCGCGACGACGCCACCGCCACCGTCGCGAAGATCACGGCCGAGCTGGCCGACGTCGTCACCGCCCGCGACGACGCCACCGCCACCGTCGCGAAGCTCACCGCCGAGCTGGCCGACGTCCTCACCGCCCGCGACGACGCCACCGCCACCGTCGCGAAGCTCACCGCCGAGCTGGCCGACGTCGTCACCGCCCGCGACGACGCCACCGCCACCGTCGCGAAGCTCACGGCCGAGCTGGCCGACGTCACCGTCGCCCGCGACGACGCCACCGCCACCGTCGCGAAGCTCACGGCCGAGCTGGCCGACGTCACCGCCGCCCGCGACGACGCCACCGCCACCGTCGCGAAGCTCACGGCCGAGCTGGCCGACGTCGTCACCGCCCGCGACGACGCCACCGCCACCGTCGCG
>Ga0172373_10002808_pt1 | contig 26353 bp, 28 predicted proteins | sample Lak10m_2_FD_114546 | JGI IMG/M metagenome (GOLD analysis project Ga0172373, IMG submission 114546) | Freshwater microbial communities from Kabuno Bay, South-Kivu, Congo - kab_092012_10m | ecosystem: Environmental > Aquatic > Freshwater > Lake | place: Democratic Republic of the Congo...
CAAATGCTGATGGTACTGCAGCACACGCAGAAGGAGGATATTCAGATGCAATAGGAGATTATGCACATTCTGAAGGATATTTAACTTCTGTGTTGGGATTTTATGCTCACGCAGAAGGAAACAATACAGATGCAGATGGTACGGGCGCACACGCAGAAGGATATGCAACATACGCGTCAGGTGCGTTTTCACACACTGAAGGTCAATTCACAGAAGCTTTAGGACGAAATTCACACGCAGAAGGAAGTAGTTCCATAGCTTTAGGCATTGCGTCTCACGCAGAAGGATTTTATACAATAGCTTCAGGTTCATATCAACATGTTTCGGGTAAATTTAATAAACATGGCGATACTACTTCTTTATTTATTGTGGGTAATGGTACGAGCAACGCTAATAGATCGGACGCGTTCTTGGTACGAGAATCAGGATCAATTGTAATGCCAACAACTCAATCTGCAGCTCCTGCATGGACTGGTCGCGACGGTGAAATTGTTCCTGCTACGATAGGAGGAGTACATCGTCTTTATATGTATATGGCCGGAGCTTGGCGCTCTGCCTCTTTTGCTTAAAATCTACATACACTATGATAAAAAATGTAATAGCTCTCTATCCAGGACGTTTTCAGCCGTTCGGAAAACATCACGCAGCTGCGTTTAAATGGCTACAGCAAAAATTCGGATCAGCAAACGCATACATTGTAACTTCAGACAAAGTCGAGCCCCCAAAATCTCCATTTTCATTTCAAGATAAACGAGATATTATAAGTCACTATGGATATGACGATCGGCTAGTACAGGTGAAAAATCCATATAAAGCGGAGGAAATATTGGCTAAGCTCAACCCCGCTGATACAGCAGTTGTATTCATGGTAGGAGCGAAAGATATGAAAGACGATCCGAGATTTACAATGAAACCGAAAAAAGACGGATCTCCGTCATATTTTCAATCGTTTGAAACGAATAAAACCAATTTGCAAGGATTTGATAAACATGGTTATTTAATTGTAGCTCCTCATCAGTCAGTGACTATTCCCGGATTTGGTGAAATGTCAGGAACGTCAATGCGAAATGCGCTAGCATCGGCTAAATCTAATACAGAAAAAATAAATTTATTTAAATCTATATTTGGTTGGTATGACGCGAAAATTGCAGATATGATTTTTAAAAAGCTGCAAGTTTCAGAGACAAAACTTTTTAGTAAAAACTGGTGGTCTGAATCTTTAGAATTAACTGAAGATCCATGTTGGGACGGATATAAACAAGTTGGAATGAAGAAAAAAGGTAAAAAGCAAGTTCCAAATTGCGTTCCTACCAATGAAGGTTATATGTCTGCTAAAGTGCAGGCAAAGCACGATGCTAAAATTGAAAAATTGAAAAAATATCTTCGCTCTCATATAGGACGAGAATTTGTATATAATTTCAATGAATTTCCAAAAACAGTATTTGGAGTATCTCGAGAAGATTTACAAGAGCAGTTGCTAAAAGAAGGGGGAGCCGGGGGACACATGCATCACCCATTTGACATTGAATGGGTTAAATCAGGAAAAGATTTACTGCAAGTATTTCAAAAATCAATCGAATATTTGAAAAAAGGTCCGGCTTCTGTTAAAATTGATGGAGTTAACGCTTCTATACGATTAATTACACTTGACGGAAAAAAGACTTTTGTAATGGATCGAGGTTCAAATAAACCATTAGACGTAAAAGGAATTACCAAATCAGAATTAACTGATCGATTCGGGGAAGGGCATGGAATGATAAAAATTGGAGGAACTGTATTAGATATTTTCAATGACGCAATTCCTGCAATTACTTCAGAATTGAAAAAATTAAAATTATGGGACAACCCTAACATCATGTTCAACATCGAGTATGTAGCTGGGTCAACCAATGTGCTTTCATACAATAAAAATTTCCTAGCTATACATGGATTGATTGAAATAGAGCAAGTAACTCCTACTAGAAGAGCAACTAAAGAAATTTCATATAACGAGTCTGCATTGCAAGATCTTTTAAATAAACTTCAACCAACAGCATCGAAATATGGATATCAAGTTTTAGGATCTGTTCCTACCGAGCTCGACGGAACTCCGAATTTACTCGCTGCGTTAGGAAAATTATACACCATTGACTTTGGAGATCGAAAAGAAACAAAAAAGCTTTCTCAATGGCTTTCTTCAGTAACAATTCCAAAAGACGAAAAAATAAAAACTGCAGACGGTAAAGTAATTTCTGCATTGTCCAAAGAAGTTTTATTGAAACTTTCTGAAGAAACTCCTTTGACGGAATTTTTATCTGATCCGAAATACTATCAAGACGCAATAAATGGATACATTACGTATTTAGCTACTATGAAATTAGGAGACGCGATTTTAGAAAAATTATCTTCTCCGCTAGGTCCTGTTTCCGAGCATGAAGGAATTGTTATAAGAGACCCGGACATTTCAATGCAACCGTTTAAACTTACTGGAAAATTTATTTTAGGAGGATTGGCCAGCTCTTTTAAAAAGTAAAATATTTATATTAAATAAAAAAGTTATGGGAAACGAAAAAGCAGTAAGTAAATTACGTAATATAGACGCTATCCGAAAAATGTTGGATGGCACTCATAAAAGTCAAACAAAAAAGACTTTTGGATTTAATGAAGAAGTAAGTTATGTTGAGAGAAAAGTTGGAGATGTTTGGACTGACTCCAATGGTGTTGAGTGGGAGCAGCGTGATGGATTTAAAATTAAAAAAGGAAAACTTGATTCTATTCGAGTTGAATTGCAAATGCCGGAATGTTGTCCGGAATGTAACAATCCAATGACAAAACGATTAGATAGAAAGTTTTGGGAATTGGAAAAGCGTTGTTTGGATTGTCAAGTTTCTTTCGAGCATAATCTTCGTATTGAAGGAAAATTCAAAGAGTATGAGCGAAATAAAATTTTAAAAAATGCTGAAGCATGGCTTGCCCAAGCCGAGCAAGAAGCAAAAGACATTGCAGCGGCATTTCGAAATCCATTAACATTTACCAATGTAGATGGTACTGTTGAAGAGTGGTTTGGTGGAATGACCGGAGACGAGATAGCTGAAAAAATAGAAAACGAATTTGAATTGTTTAAAGAAAATTTCATAAACAAGTTAAAAGCGTAAATGACTTATTTAACATAAAAAAATGATAAAATTAAAAACATTACTTAAAGAAGCTGAAGAAAAAAAGACACTGACTGATTTAGAATCTACAGAAGAAGCAGTATTAAAATTTTTCGAGTCTAATAAAAAAAAGCTAGAAAATCTTGCTGATGAAGAAGATTGGGACGAGTTTTACGATTTAGCTTTTGAAAAATTTCCAGAAGCAGATCAAGATGATGTAGCGCAAGCAATGAACAAAGCTGCTATGAGAGCAGGTTGGTTTGAAAATGAAATTGAAGATTATCGTCAGACTGAAAAAGAGCTTGAAGATATGGCTTTCGGTACTAAACAGCAGCAAAAAGGAATTGATATGGGCGACTACGATAAAAAAATGAAAACTCCTAAAGCATCGCCGACAGAATTAAAGCCAGAAGAGCTTAAAAAGCTAAAGACAGAATCTTTTAAAAAAAAAGAAGTTTTAGAAGAAGCTGAATATCGCGGCAGAAAAGTAAAACTAGGAAAACCTTTTTACACACCTGGCGGGCCAAGAAAACGTGCTGTATACGTGAGAAATGACAAAGGCAATGTAGTTAAAGTAGGATTTGGAGAGCCTGGAATGAAAATTAAAAAGAACAATCCAGCGAGAAGAAAGTCATTTCGCGCAAGACATAAATGTGACACAAACCCAGGTCCTCGTTGGAAGGCGCGTTACTGGTCATGTCGCTATTGGTGATAAATTAATAAACAAAAAATACAAAAATGAAATCAAATTTAATTACAGAAGCAGCTCGATTTCAAAAATTAGCAGGTATAAAAGTCGTAACTGAAGACGCAGCATCTGATTTAGAAAAGGCTATGAATAAAGATTTAGCAGGAGCTGTAGCTGATTTAAAAACATTGGCTAAAAATTCTGATTTTAAAGATTTAGCTAATAAAGGAGTTGAAGATGGTAACCCAGATGATGAAAAGGTACCGTTCTCAACAACCAACATAGCAAACACTAAGATGTATCCAACTCAAGCAGAGATTGGTTTTGGAAACAGTTTAGACGATATCGTAAACGACAAGTACGGAGCGATCGAATCAGCATTTACATCTCTAGTTAAGATGCCATCACCGGATGGCAAGGTCCCGGTATTATGTGCAGAAATTGGTGGCAAAATAGCTATATTAGATGGTCATCATAGATGGTCTTTATGCTTTATGATAAACCCAGGAGCAGAAATGGCTTGTGATATTATGAAGGCACCGGCTGGGATGGACGCAGAAGAGGCTCTTAAAGCTATGCAGTTGGGTATAGCAGCAAAAGCTGGAAACGTAGTAACTAAACCATTTGAAGGAAAAGATTTGATGGCAACGTCGACAGAAGAGGTTAAGAAGTATATTTTAGATAATATTGGTGAGAAGGAGATTGCAACTTTTGCAAAGCATAAAAGTGAATTAAACACTAAAGAAGCTATAGCTGATCATATTGCTAATGCTCATAAACTCATCTTAAAGATGAAAGGTGCATATCCACGCACAATCATGCCACAAGCTGGGAAATCAGGAACATCTCAAGATGATGTAAACCAAGCTTTCTCATCAGGAGAGGTAAACTTTAAAGAACCATTTACAGAATCAAAACAATATCAAAATTTTAATACCCAGCTTTTCGAAGCCGTACTAAAAAAATCAATATCTGAATTTAGTAAAACTATTAAACGTAAAAAATGATTAAATTAGCAACTTTATTAAAAGAAGTCGAAGAAGGTCAGAAATGTCCTATCGCGACGCAAAACATCGACGTTAATTTAAAACATAGACAAATTGCTATTGATCGTTACGGTTATGGGCCGTTGAATCCTAACAATCCAAACATTAAATTTTGGAAAGCAAAAGCTGAAGCGTGGAAATTGGATTCAATTGAAGAAGCGAAAGACGCGAGATGTAATAGCTGCGCTGCGTTTAACATTACAACTAAAATTTTAAATTGTATAGAAACTGGATTAGCAGCTGGAGAAAAAGAAGTAGCTATACAATCTACAGAACCTGAAACTTCTGTGGCACCGCAAAACGAAGGAGAAGAAGCTGCAGTGGCAACTCAACCAGAACCAGCTACAGAGCCGGAAACAGACGATACTCAAGGAGCTGCACAAGACGCTTGGGATACTATCGAGGCTGGCAAATTAGGATACTGCACCATGCACAAATTCAAATGCGCCGGCTCTAGAACTTGCAATGCATGGATATCAGGAGGACCTGTAAAAGATAAATAATAATTCATTAAACAAATAAAGTTATGCCTTTGGTATCACCATTACTTGCTGCACAAATTTTAGCGGCATTTCAAAAACAGTCAGCTGCTGCTGCGACAGATGGATATTCAGTTGCTCAAGCACAGTTGCAATTAGCTCAAGATTTAGCAACTGCTATTGACAGTTACATTAGATCAGCTACTGTCATCGTACCACCAGGTCAAGCCGTCGCAACAGCTGGTACGCCTTTAGCACAAACAGGAGCTACAGTAGCTCCTTCACTTCCGGCAATAATTACATAAATTTACTACCGACTATATTTATATAAAAGGTAGTAACATGGCTGAGCCGAAATCGCTGAAAGAAATCATACGAGAAGAGTATAGAAAATGCGCCACTGATCCGGTGCATTTTATGCGAAAATACTGTCAAATTCAACATCCACAAAAAGGAAAAATTCCATTTCATTTATATCCATTTCAAGAAAGAACATTGCGAGATTTGCGAGATCATGATTATAATATAATTTTGAAATCTCGGCAATTAGGAATTTCTACATTGACAGCAGGATATGCATTATGGTTAATGACGTTTTTTGGCGACAAAAATATTTTAGTTATTGCTACAAAACAAGAAGTAGCGAAAAATCTCGTTCTCAAAGTAAAAGTAATGTATGAAAATCTTCCGTCTTGGTTGAAACTACCAGCTACGGAAGATAATAAATTATCGCTACGTCTTAATAACGGATCACAGATAAAAGCAACTTCAGCAGCAGGTGATTCCGGTCGTTCAGAAGCACTTTCTTTATTAATAGTAGATGAGTGTTGTGAATATAATACGAATATAACAATACGTAATAAGCATACAGGAGTTATCGAAGAAATTTCAATTGGAGATTTTTATAATCGTCTAGAAAATACGTATTAGCCATATTTATTTAAAACAAAGACTTTATATGGATATATCTATTTTATATAATAAGTGCGGTGACTTATGCGCTGGGCTTGAAAATATATCGTTTTATCAAAAACGTAATTTAATTACTTTATATAATGATATACACGAAACTACGTCGTTTTTAAATAATTACAATGTTTCGATGAAAGAACGTATATTTTATATAAAAAATAATCTTTTAAATTTACAGCAATGTATTTATTGTAATATCAATAAACTCACATACCATACAAACACAAAATCGCTGTCAGTTACATGTGGAAACGACGATTGCATCAAAAAATCAAAACTTAGATATCGAGATACAAGTCATTTATATGTATATAAAACATGTAATTGCGGCAGTCAATATAAAGTTTCAAAAAAATCTGGCTTAAGCAAACAATATTGTTCTAGAAAATGTTACGTTAAATTTAAGCAATATACTCATAGCGTATATACAATCGAAAAAATACGAATATCAAATAAAAAAACACATAATGATCCTAAGTGGCGCGAGTCGAAAAAAGATATTTACGACCAATCACATAAAAAAATTTCTGCTACTATGAAAAAAAAGATTTCAGAAGGATCATTTACCCCGTGTATTACAAATTCATGGACAAAATGGTCAGCGTATGTAAATATTAATAATCAATGCAGAAAATTTCGAAGCTTTTGGGAGGCATCATTTTTTGTATTAAATACAAATTTAGAATTTGAAAAAATACGTATACCATATACATATAATAATCAAATTCATAGTTATATTGTCGATTTTGTTGATATGACTAATAAAATACTATACGAAATAAAACCAAATTCTACAAAAACAAATGAACTAAATCAAATTAAATTTTCTGCAGCTCATGATTGGGCAAAAATTAATGGATATTCGTTTAAAATTATATCAGACGATTGGTTTAAACAAAATGCAAAGACTATTGATTATACGAATCATCCGCAATTATATAGTTCAATGAAACAATTTTTATGAAAAATATAGTAAAAAATACAGACTATGAAATTTTAACACCTTCAGGATTTTCTGATTTTGACGGAGTCACAAAAACCGAATCTGAAGTTATTTTTCAGTTAACGTTTAATGATAATTCATATTTACAATGTACGGAAAATCATTTACTAAAACTAGAAACTGACGTATTTTTAGAAGCATGTCATATACAAATTGGCGATATATTATCAAACGGTAAAATCGTTTCAGATATAACATATAAAACTGGCGGTTTTTTAGTTTTTGATCCAATTAATGTACATATGAACAATGAATATTACAGTAATGATATTGTCAGCCATAATTGTGCATTTATTTCTAACGTTGAAGAAATTTGGATATCAGCTCAACAAACGTTAGCAACGGGCGGCGGAGCTATTATTTTATCAACTCCAAACGGTACCGGTAACTTTTTTCATCAAACATGGGTTGAAGCGGAAACCAATCCGAAAAGTAAATTTAATCCAATCAAGTTACATTGGTCAGTACATCCGGATCGAAATCAAAGTTGGAGAACTCTTCAAGATGAACTTTTAGGCACGAAAGGCGCAGCTCAGGAATGTGATTGCGATTTTGTAGCTTCTGGACATACCGTTATTGACGGTCCATTAATTCAATGGTTTCAACAAACTACAGTGCAAGACCCGGTTGAAATGCGTGGAGTCGATCAAGCTTTATGGATTTGGGAACATGTAGATTTTACGAAAAATTACATTGTCGTGGCAGACGTTGCGCGTGGTGATGGAGGAGATAACTCTGCATTTCATGTAATTGAAATTGAGTCGGTTACGCAAGTTGCTGAATTCAAAGCACAACTTCCAACAAAAGAGTATGGAAATTTACTGGTGAATATTGCTACTGAATATAATGATGCATTGTTAGTAATTGAAAATGCTAATATTGGATGGGCTGTAATACAAGTAGCTTTGGACAGAGGATATAAAAATTTATACTATTCACCAAAAGATTCTTCAGTAGCTGACGTGTCGCAACAGTTAGCTCGATATATTGATTTAAAAGACACAGCTCAAATGACTCCAGGATTTACTACATCATCACGCACTCGACCTCTTTTAATTTCTAAATTAGATATGTATACGAAAGAGCGAGCTGTTGTTATTAGAAGTAAGCGATTAATTGAAGAATTGTTTGTATTTATTTGGAACGGTTCAAAAGCTGAAGCGCAGCATGGTTACAATGACGATTTAGTACTTTCATTTTCCATAGGGCTATGGATACGAGATACAGCCCTTAAACTTCGTCAGCAAGGTTTGGATATGCACAGAAAAACTTTGGATTATTATGGAAAAGGATATCAAGGAGCTTACGGCAGTATTGCGTCTTCAAGAAAAGATGCTGGTTGGACAATGCCTACCGGGCCTACCGGGCAAGATATGGACTTGACTTGGCTGTTGTAAAAAATTCTTGTATATTGTATTTTTTAATATTTATTTTAAATAAATCGATTCATGGCAGATAAAAGTCTTTACGGTCGTTTAAAGCGTCTATTCAATAATAATGTAATCGTTCGTCGAGTTGGAAAATCAGCTTTACGAGTGATTGACAATGATCATTTACAATCGTTAGGAAATGCACATAATTCAAAGTTTGTAGATCGCTTCACTCGTTTACATGGAGTGCGACCTCACTCAATGAACACGTACAATCCAAACTACAATTACTTTTCTTCAAAAACAGAATTGTATACTGATTATGAAGTTATGGATCAAGATTCTATCATAGCATCGGCATTAGACATTTATGCAGACGAAACTGTAATGAAAGATGATTTCGGAGACGTGCTGCGCATTACTAGCGACAATGAAAATATTAAAAAGATTTTACATAATTTATTTTATGATGTTTTAAATATTGAATTTAATTTATGGCCATGGGTTCGTAATATGTGTAAATACGGAGACTTGTATTTACGCTTAGATGTTCATGATGAAATAGGAATTGTAAATGTCGTGCCAATGTCTGCATATGAAATTATTCGTGAAGAAGGAGTTGCATTGGACAATCCATATCACGTGCAATTCAAACAATTAGGAGGCGGAAACATCATATATGAAAATTTTGAAATCGCACATTTTCGATTGCTAAACGATTCAAATTTTCTTCCATACGGTAAATCAATGATCGAACCAGCTCGTAAAGTTTGGAAACAGTTAACGTTGATGGAAGATGCGATGTTAATTCATCGTATAATGAGAGCACCAGAAAAGCGAATTTTTAAAATTGACGTTGGTAATATTCCTCCAAATGAAATTGATAACTACATGCAACGTATTATCAATCAAATGAGAAAAACTCCGTATGTCGATCCTCAGACCGGCGATTACAATTTGAAATTCAATATGCAAAACATGTTGGAAGATTATTTCCTTCCTGTGCGTGGAGGGCAATCTGGAACTGAAATTGACACTTTAAGTGGAATGGAATTTACCGGTATTGATGACTTAGAGTATCTACGAAATAAAATGATGGCTGCGCTGAAAGTGCCTAAAGCTTTTTTAGGTTACGAAGAAGGATTGTGTATAGCTCCGGATACGTTAATACCTTTGATGTCAGGAGAAGAAAAAACAGTTTTACAATTAATAGAAGATTATGAAAATGGCATAAAAAATTACGTCTATTCAATTGATGAAGAGTCAAAATTAATTGTACCCGGCGAAATAGAATGGGCTGGATTTACTCGTATGAATGCAAAAATAGTACGCGTTCATTTAGATAACGGAAAATATATAGACTGCACACCTGATCATAACTTTTTAACAAGAGATGGTGAATGGATAGAAGCACAAAATTTAGTTGCCGATCAATCATTAATGCCGTTATATACTAGGTTATCAACAAATAAAAATATATCCGGATATACTGAAGTATATCATCCTGGGACGGGGAAATGGGAAATGGTACATAGATTGGTATCTAATTATTATGATAAATTTGATATTGATAGATATAGTTTTGTAGACGTTCATATGCCATTAGCTAAAGTTAACAAAGGTTTTATAAATAATTTTAAAGGAGAGTATGCTAATCATAAAGTAGTTAATGTAGAATTTTTATCAGAACAAATTGACACGTGTGATTTAACAATAACTAAATATCATAATTTTGCGACATCAGCGGGGGTGATAATTCACAATTCAGGAAAAGCGACACTCGCAGCTGAAGACGTTCGTTTTGCTCGCACTATAGAACGAATTCAAAGAATTGTAATTTCTGAGCTTCATAAAATAGCTATTGTGCATTTATTTTCGCAAGGATTTAAAGACGCTGAACTCATAGATTTTGAATTGACTATGACATCGCCGTCGACTATTTACGAGCAAGAAAAATTAACTTTATACAATACCAAAGTTGATTTGGCTAAATCTATGGTAGAAGGAAAAATAATGTCCAAAGAATGGATTTATAAAAATATATTTAACTTTACAGATTCAGACGCTACTGCTATTGAATTAGGTCTAATAGAAGATGCAAAAGAATCTTTTAGATTGACAAAAATCAATGACGAAGGTGAAGATCCAGCAGCGAAAGAAGAAAAGCCTAAAGAAGAAGGCGGAGAGGGAGATGAGACAGAAGAAAAAGGAGAAGAAAAAGATAAAGAAGAAAAAGAAGGCGGTAATCCATTTGAAAGTGTAAATAAAACTTTAATGAAAAAGTACGATTCAGAGGCAAAATCTAAGCGAACTCCTGAAGGAGGATGGCCTGGAGCTGGTCGACCGAAGGAAGGTGTGAAATACAATACACACGAACATCCCCGAGGTTACGATCCAATTGGCCGAGTTGCGTGGAAAAATGCACGAAATGAATCAGTATCCGACGTAATTAACAAATACGGATTGCAAAAATTTACTAAAAAATCTAAGAAAATTATTTCTGAAAATTCTTCATTGTTAGATGAGTCGAACCTTATTGAAGATTAATATTAAAAGATAACAAGCATCATATTTATTTATAAAAATAATACAGAGTAGATGAAACCATTGAAGCACTCAAAATTTAAAAATACCGGAGTTCTTTTTGAACTTTTGGTACGTCAGGTTGCTTCCGACACTTTGAACAATGTAGACTCAAAGTCAATTCCGATTTTAAAGAAATACTTTTCAAAATCTACGGAATTGGCAAAAGAGCTTGAATTGTATCAAACGTTGGTGAAAGAAAGATTTGCAAATGAAGAAAAGGCAAAAGCTTTAATTGAAGCAGTTTTATCTGCGCGAGTTAAGCTCAATCAAACTGCACTTAACAGACAAAAGTATAATTTGATTAAAGAAATTAAATCAACTTACGTTTTAGAAGATTTTTTCAAATCAAAAATCAACAACTATAAAGTTTTAGCGTCTGCATTTAAACTATTTGAATTTTCTGTTGCTGATAATCCAACTGAAATTGTAACTAACAAATACACTTTGATAGAGCATATTACTTCTAAACAATCGCAAAAAACTAAATTGCCTGTGACTGAAGTATCAGCATTTACTGAACAAAACAAAGACGTTCGATTACTTGCATATAAAATTTTAGTCGACAAATTCAATGCAAAATATTCTGCATTAAATGAGTCACAAAAAAATCTATTAAGACAGTACATTAACAACGTGTCTGACAGCAGTGAATTGCGAGATTTCTTAACTCTTGAATCCGTGCATGTACGTAAAGCGCTTCGAAGCTTAACTGCTAAAGTTTCAGATAAAGTCACTAAAATTAAATTAACTGAAGTAGCTAATTTATTAAAGCAAATAGAATCTACGAAATCAGTTAAAGACTCGCACGTTTTAAATTTGTTGCGTTATCATGAATTAATTAAAGAATTAAATAAAATTTAATATGGCAGCAAATCCAAATCCAGGACCTTACTCATATACACCAGTACCGTATTTTAAAAATGTTGGGATTTATTCAAAAGTTGTTTTAGCTTCAGCAACATTTTACGCTACTGGTTCAAATGCAAATCCATCAGCATTTTACGTGTCAGGATCAACAACTGGCGTGTCTGTTACACTGACTAATGGAGGTCAATTAACTCTTCCTGCAGCTAGTGCTACAGCTCCTGTGCAAATTCATGAAATGGCTGTATACAGTGTTGATGCCGGCACAGTATATCTTCTTTATAAACTGTAATATGACTTACATTTCAACTATAAAAAAACGATTTATAACAGAAGCTACTCAAGGCTTTGAAGACAATACAGAGTTAACTGACTATCCTGAAGATGTAAATTTTCCTGTGGAAGATGCTGCAAATGAAGATGACGAGTTAGACGAAATATCGACTACTGTCGGAGTTCCTGGATATCAAACTCCATACGCTTTTGGCGGATTGTCTGACGATGATATAGAAATGCTCGGTTATAAAAAAGTGAAAAAAGTTCGCCAAGAGTCGAAAAACGAATCACAATTTGTAAAAATGTCCAAGCAGCTTCATTTAAATGAAATAGCTTATAATACATATAAAAAAGACCCAGTAGCAACTCCGAAACAAAAAATCAATCACTCTATAAATTTTATAAATAAAGGGTTGCGTGAAATTGAAAAAGTCGTAAACCATAACGTGCGATTAAAGCAGGAAATGGGAATTGACAACAATGTATATTGGAAATCGTCTCGTGAAAATCTTGCTAAAATTAGTGAGCGTTTATTGAGAGTTTCAAAACAATTAAAAGAATTAGCATCGTAATATGGAAACGAAAAAATTACTAGTAGATTACATAACATTCGACGTTTCTCCGGAAATGATTTCCGAGTCTATGGAGAAAAACAACGGACGATTGTTAGTTAAAGGAGTACTGCAACGCGCTGAAGCAAAAAATCAAAACGGACGAGTATATCCGAGAGAAGTATTAATGCGTGAAGCGAAAAAGTATTCTGAAATAAACATCAAAGAGCGTCGCGCGTTAGGAGAATTAGATCATCCTGATTCGCAAGTCGTTAACTTAAACAATGTATCTCATAACATTGTTGAAATGCATTGGAGCAATAACGATTTAATTGGTACTGTCGAAGTGCTGTCAACTCCATCAGGAAATATTTTAAAAGAACTTTTTCGGTGTGGAATTAAATTAGGTATTTCATCTCGTGGATTAGGCTCTGTGCGTCAATTAGGAGAAGGGTCTCTTGAAGTGCAAGATGACTTTGAACTAATAGCGTTTGACTTTGTATCCAATCCGTCAACTCATGGTGCTTTTTTAAGTCCAATACATGAGTCGATCAATAAAGGAAACGTCAACGTACATGGAAAATACACTAACGTAAATAGAATAATAACTGACATATTATCTGATTTTAAATAATTTACTACAATGAATTTAGAAGAAAGATTTTTAAACAGTTCTGACAATATCAGAACAAGACCATATTCCGGAATAACTCAATTCAGCATTGATAGATCAAGACTGAATATTGATGTCATTCCTCAACGCTATTCAATGGCAGGTCGTCTGGCATCGGCCGGAGACACTTCTCGATTAAATTTAGATGTAACACCTCAACGATATCGACCATAATGAAACAACCGCTATCACTTAAGAAAATAATTGAATCTGAAATTCAAGCTGCGCTGAACGAAGCTATAACTGAACCTTCAGAGCAAATTTTAAAAATGATTCAAAATGAACTCAAAGCTCAAACAGGAATCAACGCGCCTTTAACAAAAGCACGTCAACGTAAAAGCAGTCCAAACACAATTTACTATGTTTCAGATTTAGTAAAAGAGATTCGCACTCCGGTAATGAATTCTTTATTTCGCACTTTAGAATTAAATGTAATGTGCGAAGAAATTCCTAATCGAATTGGCGGATATGCGTTTGTCATTTCAATTGACTACACTCATCCACAAGGAGGGTCGAATGGAATTGACTTAGGTACAATTTTTTACGTTAACGGAAAAATATCATCTAGATTTCGCTAACAATGCCATATACAGTAAAAAAACAAGATGATAAGTATGCAGTGTATAAAAAAGACACTGGCAAATTAGTAGGTAAAACAAAAGGAACGAAAGAAGCGTTGCGTCGTTATTTAGCAGCACTTCATATTCACGCAAATGAATCTTTAAACCAAGAACAAATGAAACAAAATCCAATTAAACTTTCTTCTTTGATTTCTTTAAAAGAAGGTGAAGAAATCGCTAAAATGACAAATGAAGAAAAGAAAGCTTTTTTAGAAGCCGTATATCAATTTGCAGAACATGCCAATGGAATTTATCGGAAGCATTCTTTAAAAGAAACGTCGAAATATTTAGGAGAGCTTATTGAAGCTGCAAATCATTTAACGCTGTCGGAAACGCAAGATTGGTTTGATACTCAAACTGTCAACCGACACATGAAGCATTTAAGTGAAGCTCATAAAATATTCGAAAAAACAGCTCAAGAAATTGAAGGACTGCAACAACGTTTAGAGTCTGCATATGAAGATATTGGATCGACTTTGAATAAGTATTATGATGTTGGTGGTATGGTAACTGAAGCTCAAGGAGAAGAGTATCAAAAGTTTTTTCAAAAAGCAATGAAGAAATTTAAAATTGAAGAGCCCTCTGATTTAGAAACCCCAAAAGCAAAGAAAAGATTTTTCAATTGGGTAGATAAAAATTACGTAGCTAAATCAGAGACTGGTAAGGAAAAAGGAGAGAAAGAGCCTACTAAAGAAAAGAAATAAAGATGAAATTAGCTCCTATTGCGCATAATATTGTTCTTCAATCGTTAGTAAAAACGTTAGCAGAGTCTGCTACAGGCACGGCTTCGACAGTGCAAAAACAATTATTTTCGTTAGGAACTGAACTTAAAAAAGACGGAGAGAACATTACCGATGATGAGGTTCAAGCGGCTATGTTGTCTGCATTGATTGATGCCGATGGTAATATTGACATTGTCAATGTATCTGATATAGAATCTGTAAAGACTGAAATTAAAGAGGCTAGATCATATATTATATCAGAGTCTGGAATTCTTCATTCTATAGAAGCTATAGGAACTGTATTAGGAAATTCTGCATTAATACATGCACTAGCTGAAGGGCTAGACAAAATTGGATTTAATATTGACGAGAAAAATTTAAAAACTAAATTAAATAAAGCAGTAACTCGAATTAAATCAGTAACTGGATTTCCTGCAAAAGTAATGGAAAAAGCTTTTGAATGGATAGCAAAAAAATTAGGATCTGGAATGCTCGGTCAAAAAATTGCAGGAATTTCTGGGACGATTTTAGTAACAGTTTGTCTACTTGCACTAGCAATTTATTTGTTTCCGTCAATTTCTTCAGGAATTTTAATGATATTTGCTATTTCTGGAATGATGGGCAAAACAGCTGAAATTGTTACGTTGATTAAAAAATTAATAGGTCATATTACTGAATATCTAGAACAAAATCCAGAATTTAGTAAAAAGCTGTCATCGACAATGTCTACAACCTCTAATAGATCTTAATAATGATTTTACCATTTGGGCATGTTTTTCTACACATGCCCATATTTATATTCGTAATGCACAATGTCTTGTTCATTTTTATACAAGACGCTATAATTTTTTATTCTATTAAGATTTTCAATAATCTTATTTCCAATTAATTTTTTAATAAAAGGATGAAAGACCTATTAAAAGAAGCAATTGCCGATGCAAAGGCAGTTCGCGAAACCGCTTTAGCAAATGCTAAATTGGCTTTAGAGGAAGCTTTTACTCCAAGACTTCAATCCATGATTTCTGCGAAATTGGCTGAAGAAATGTCTGACGAAGATATTGACGAAGCTGATGAAATGGAAATGGAAGAAGGCGAAGAGATAGCTGATACAGAGCATGAAGCGCCTGCAGAGCACGAAACCGAAGAAGCTCATGAAGAAGAAGCTTCGGAAGAAGATGATGATCTAGATTTAGATGAAATCATCAAAGAATTAGAAATGGACGAAGAATTGGATTCTTCAGAAATTGGCGACGGTGACAATGAAGTGGCAGAATTAGAAGCTGACACTGAATTCGACGACGAGCTTTTTGCTGAAGGTGAAGATGAAGAGTCTATGGATGAGGACGAAGAAGTCGATTTAGATGAAATCGTTCGTAGCTTGCGTGAAGAAGACGAAGAGGCTTCAGAAGAAGAGCCTGTAGCAGAAGGAGAAGGACATGAAGAAGAGCTTGAAGAAGCTTACAATGTAATTCGCTTTTTGAAAGGCAAAATCAATGAAGTAAATTTGCTAAATGCAAAACTTCTTTACTCTAATAAATTGTTCCGTAACTTTACATTGAATGAATCTCAGAAAATGAAAGTTATTGAAAATTTTGACAGAGCGTACAATTTGCGTGAAGTGAAATTAGTGTACTCAACTTTAGCGGAGTCATTTAAAATGCCGACGACTAAAAAAGTAGTTAAAGAATCTTTTGCTTCAAAACCGGTAGCATCTACCAAACCTGCGAAGCAAGTACTTTCTGAAGGCACTGAGTTAGCTAATCGTTTCAAAAAACTAGCAGGTTTAAAATAATTTTTTAACAATCAATTTAATTTAAAACAAAAATGTCACTTAACAACATTCTTAATGAAAGTACATCAGTGCTTCGTAAGCAAATGGAAGACACCAAAGGACTTGTTTCCAAATGGAAAAAAACCGGTTTGCTTGAAGGTTTAGCATCTGAGTATGAACAGCATGGTATGGCTATCATGCTTGAAAACCAAGCAAAACAATTAGTAACTGAAGCTAACTCTACCGGAACTGCTGGTAACGCAGAACAATGGTCTGGAGTTGCTCTTCCATTGGTTCGTCGTGTATTCGCTGAAATCGCTGCAAAAGATTTCGTAAGCGTGCAACCAATGAACCTTCCTTCAGGTCTTGTATTTTACATGGATTTCAAATATGTAACTGCTCAACCTGGATTTACTGCTGGTGCTAATGCATCTGAAGATCCTACCGTAGGCGCATATCAAAACAATTCTGTATTTGGTATTACTAACACTACTGCCGATGCTTCTCAAGGTCTTTATGGATCCGGTCGTTTTGGTTATTCTATTAATGAATCCAGCGCTACAATTCGCGTGTCTGGTTCATTTACTCCAGCCGCTGGTACTGGATCTATCGCGTCTGTAGTACCTGCCGCAACTACCGATGATGATGAATTTGACTACGATTCTAAATTTATCGCAGCTAATTCTGGCTCAGCCGCTTTCAAAAAAATTACCGTAACTTTAGGATCATTGGCTACTCCAGATCTAGAAGGAGTTCGTGCTTTTGCAATATCCGGATCTGGTATTTCTGCATTTTTCCCTCAATTTACTAAAAATGTTAATGATTCAACATTATCATTTATTGTATCTGGTTCGATAGCAACTACCGATCATCAAAACATTACCATAACCTATCAAAAACAACCAGCTGCGAATTCGCGCGGTGATTTTGAAGATACTACAGGTGCTGATATCGGAATTCCTGAAATCAATGTTGAACTTCGCTCATTGCCGATAGTTGCTAAAACTCGTAAATTGAAAGCAGTATGGAGCCCAGAGTTCGCGCAAGATTTGAATGCATATCACTCAATTGACGCTGAAGCTGAATTGACTTCAATGCTTTCTGAATACATTTCTCAAGAAATCGATCTTGAAATCTTGGATATGTTGATTCAAAATGCAGTGACAACTGAAGTATGGTCTGCTCGTCTAGGATATGAGTATAATGCAGCTACTGATGTAGTCGAAGCTCCTAGTGGCACCACCGTTGCATATTATAACCAAGGAACTTGGTTCCAAACTCTAGGAACTAAAATTCAAAAAGTTTCTAATAAAATTCACCAAAAGACAATGCGTGGTGGTGCAAACTTCCTAGTATGTTCTCCTGATATCGCAACAGTTCTCGAATCTATTCCAGGATATGCTGCTGACACTAACGGAGACAAAATGCAGTTTGCTATGGGTGTGCAAAAAGTAGGTCTATTGAATAGCCGCTTTACTGTGTACAAAAACCCATACATGACCAGCAACTTGATTTTGTTAGGTTACCGCGGATCTCAATTCCTTGAAACTGGTGCAGTATATGCTCCATATATTCCATTGATTATGACTCCGCTAGTATACGATCCTACCAACTTTACACCACGTAAAGGGGTAATGACTCGTTATGCTAAACAAATGGTGCGTCCAGAGTTTTATGGACTTATCAAAGTACATGGCTTGGACAGAGTTTAATCTGAACTAAAATAGTACGAAAGAAAGGGGTTAGAAATAACCCCTTTTCTTTTGTTCGTTCCGGTCTATTAAAAATACAACTAAGATATTTATATTAAATAAACGTCAATGGCAACGATTAATCAAGTTAAAACAGAAATTAAAAAAATTGTAAAAGAAGAGCTAAGTCATTTTTCTGAACCTAAACATCCAGATCACGAAGCAAAAATGGCTAAAGGTGAACTGCGTGATATGATCAAATTAGGAGCTGAATTGTATAATCAAATTGAAGAAGGCTCTGAATTACCTGGTTGGGTATCTGCATATATTACATTGGCTTCAGATTACATTCACAGCGTGCATCAGTACATGACCGAACAAAAATCTTAATTTATTTTTAAAAAGTTACATCATGGATCAAAAAGAAAAAATTCATAATGTTGAAAAACGGAAACCGAAAAATCCGATTAAATTCAATATTCAATTAAATGAAGAGCAGAAAACAGCCAAAGCTGAAATTTTAGCAAATACAGTTACGCTGTTGAAAGGTCAGGCAGGATCTGGTAAAACGCTATTAGCGTGTCAAGTTGCCTTAGATTTGTTTTTTACTCGAGAGATTGAAAAAATTATTATAACTCGACCAGTAGTAGCAGCTGCCGATGATATTGGATATTTGCCAGGAGATATGAAAGCAAAAATGGATCCATGGCTTGCTCCTATATATGCAAACTTGTACATGCTTTATAATAAAATTACTATTGATAAGATGATCGAGGCTCAAGACATTGAGATACTACCGATCGCTTTTGTACGGGGTAGAACATTTGTAAATTCGGCGGTGATTGTCGACGAAGCCCAGAATGTTAATAGCAACCAAACTGAAATGATTGTCGGCCGTTTAGGCTTGAATTCAAAAATGATTTTCTGTGGTGACACTGCACAAATCGACTTGCGAAATAAAAAAGAATCTGGAATTGATTTTTTTAAAATTTTAGAGTCAAGAGTTAAAGGAGTAAAAGTTATTTCGTTATTAAAAAATCATAGGCATCCTATAGTTCCGGAAATTTTAAATGTATATAAAGAATATTCTGCATAATGAATACACAACATTTTTTTCTTGAAAAATGTGCTGAATGGCAAAAACAATTTGATTTACTTAATGTATACACTGTTTCCAGACTAACAGAAGCAGTAAAGTCAGAAGCGCTTCGAATATTTGACTTTGACGATACGCTAGCAAAAGTTAAAGCTAATATATACGTGACAAATAATGGAAAAGAATTTATTCTTTCTCCTGCTGAATTTGCAGTATATTCACCTAAACCAGGCGACAGTTTCAACTTTCGAGATTTCAATGCCATTATCAAAAAAGCGGTGCCAATTCAAAAAAATATTAATTTATTAAAAACAGCCGCGGCAAATCCTAATACTCGCACAACTATATTAACGGCTAGATTACTTGCGTATCCAGTTAAACGATATTTGAAAAAAGAATTCAATTTAGATATTTACGTTGTAGCTTTAGGTACAGCAGATCCACAAAAAAAAGCAGATTATATTGAAAAGCAAATTCAAAAAGGATATACGGATATTGTATTCATTGACGATTCAATAAAAAATATAAATGCCGTCGCAAAACTCAAAAGTAAATATCCAGACGTAAATTTAGTTACCACTCATACAACAGAAGCAGAACACATAAAACTTTAAACTAATGATAAACACTGATAAACTAAAAGGTCATGTACCAGATGCAGTTTTAGCTCAAATTCCAGAAGCAGCTGCAAAATTCAACATTACAACGTCATTACGATTAGCTCATTTCCTAGCTCAATGCGGTCATGAGTCAGGCGGATTTAAATTGGTTACTGAAAATTTAAATTATTCCAAAGACGGTTTAACAAAAATATTTCCTAAATACTTTCCCGGAAATTTAGCTGAATCTTACGCTCGTCAACCTGAAAAAATAGGTTCTAGAGTTTATGCGAATAGAATGGGAAATGGCGATGAAGCGTCAAAAGAAGGATTTAAATTTTGTGGTCGCGGATACATTCAATTAACCGGAAAAGAAAATTACAGTAAATTTTCAAAATTCATCGGAGAAGATTGCATTGCCAATCCTAATTTAGTAGCTACAAAATATGCATTAGCTTCAGCAGCATTTTTCTTCAATTCAAATAATTTATGGGCGATTTGTGATAAAGGCGCGGATGATGCTACGGTAACTGCAGTAACTAAACGAGTGAATGGAGGAACTATTGGATTGGCAGATAGAATAAAACACTTCAAAGAATATTATTCACTGTTATCTTAATAAAAGATATTTATTAAAAAAGTATGGCAGCAGGAAAATACTCATTTACAATCGAGCAAGGTGCAACTTTTAATTTAGAAGTTCGATACAAAGACTCTGATAAAAATCCTATAGATTTAACAGGATATTCCGGCCGGATGCAAATAAAATCCGGATATGCTGATAACAGCCCTACTTTATACGCTACTTTAAGTAGTTCACTATTACCAGACGGAACTGGATTGAATTTTTCTGGGTCTGCCGGAACGTCTCCTACTGCATCTGGGTCAATTGGAATTTACATTTCTGCAGCTACATCTTCTTTGTTTACGTTTGATAAAGCATTTTACGATTTAGAATTATATTCTGGAACTACAGTTACTAGAATTTTAGAAGGTCAAATCAAGCTATCAAAAGAAGTAACTAGATGAAGATAATTGAAATAGTAACTTTAGGACCGCAAGGTATTCCAGGTACTTCTGGAACGTCAATATTTACAGAAGTATCTCCTGGGGTATATTCAGCGTCAGGTTCTATACAAGTGTCTGGATCATTTATTGTATCCGGGTCATCTACATTTATTAATATAGGCCCTACTATTTTATCTGGGTCTGTATTTGTGCGTGACAGCGTTACTGCAAACGCATTTACCGGTTCATTTTCCGGTTCATTTTTCGGAAACGGATCAGGGTTGACAAACATCAACGCTTCGTCAGTAGTTGGATTGAATTTGTCTCAAATTTCTTCCGGATCTATTTCAGCTTCTATATCGCCAAATTCTGAGTTGTTAGTTAACGCTCCAGTAACTGCTACGTCATTTACAGGCTCGTTATTTGGAACTGCTTCTTGGGCACAATACAGCTTAACAGCATCTTACGCTCTTAATTCACCGACAATTGATTCGTCTTCGTTTGTAACAAACTCTCAAACATCTAGTTTTGCTATTACCGGTTCAAATTCATTTATTGGAGACCAATCCATACTTGGAAATTTAGATGTTCAAGGCAATTTAACTGCACGTCAATACATTTTATCGTCATCTGTAATTTACATAACAGCTTCATTTAGCAGCGGAAGCACTGTATTTGGAAACAGTTTAGATGACACACATCAATTCACAGGATCACTTAATATTACAGGCTCTGCAGTATTAAATAATTTTTCGTTGGTAACTGCTGATCAAACCGGATCGTTTGTATTAAATAGCGTTACTTCATCAATGCTTTCTCCGTATGTTTCAACGTCAGTAACGTCTTCAATGTTGAGTCCTTACTTGTTAAACATGCTGACATCAAGTTTTGTAGTAAACTCTCAAACTTCAAGTTTTGTAACAAATTCCGTAACAGCTTCAATGTTGAGTCCTTACGTGTTAACGTCACTGACTTCATCAATGACTGTACTGTCGAGTAGTTTTGCTGTAACGTCTTCATACATAAACCCAACATTTATATCAGCATCAGCAGCAGCTTCTGGATTTGGCTCCGGCGGTGGTGGAAATACATTTCCATTTACCGGAGCAGCAATCATTACCGGATCGCTTTCTGTTACTGGCTCTTTTTCTGTTACAGATTCTGATGCTGTAATTAATTCTATTACAGTTGGACGCGGCTCGTCAAATATCGTCTCAAATACTGCAGTAGGAAATCAATCTTTACTTCAAAACACTACCGGATATCAAAACACTGCAGTAGGTTATCGATCTTTAGTTCAAAATACTACCGGATATCAAAACACTGCTCTAGGTTATCGATCTTTACTATACAACACTACCGGATATTTGAATACTGCTCTAGGTTATACATCTTTACTTCAAAATACTACCGGATATCAAAACACTGCTCTAGGAGCTGGATCTTTACGAGATACCACTACCGGATATCAAAACACTGCAGTAGGTCTTGCATCTTTACTTTCAAACACTACCGGATATCAAAACACTGCAGTAGGATTTGCATCTTTACAGAACAACACTACCGGATATCAAAACACTGCTCTAGGAGCTGCATCTTTACGAAATAACACTATTGGAAATTTTAATACTGGAGTAGGAATTGGCGCTTTAGGAACCAATACTACCACCGGTGGAAATACTGCTATTGGAGCTGCAGCTTTATATGCAAATACTGCTAATTATCCTAATACTGCGATAGGAGCATTTTCTTTACGATACAACACTACCGGATACAAAAACACTGCAGTAGGATTTAAATCTTTATATGCAAACACTTACGGCAATTACAATGTAGCAGTAGGACATTACTCTTTACTTTCAAATACTACCGGAAATCGAAACACTGCTCTAGGGACAAAGGCAATGTTTAATAATACTACCGGGAATTACAATACTGCAGTAGGCCGTCAATCTTTACAATACAATACTACCGGGTACAGAAACACTGCAGTAGGAAATGAATCTTTAGCCTCGAATGATACCGGTCATACCAATACTGCAATTGGATACGCTTCTTTACAATTAAATACTACCGGATATCAAAACACTGCAGTAGGAAATGTATCCTTAAAAAATAATACTACTGGAGTTCGAAATACTTCAATAGGTTTTAATACTTTATATTACAATACTATAGGATATAATAACACTGCAGTAGGTAATTCAGCTTTGAGATTTAACGTTTCCGGATCTAGTAACACTGCAGTTGGAAATTCGGCTTTAATAAGCAATACCGACGGCGACCTAAATATTGCAATTGGGGCCGCCGCTTTATCAAACAATACTACCGGGAAGAGAAATGTTGCTTTAGGAAATTTAACATTGAATTCGAACACTGATGGTAGAAGTAATACTGCAGTAGGATATAGATCGTTATTTAATAATAACCAAGCAAAATATAATTCCGCCTTAGGTGCTGGTACTGATTCATCTGACTATAATGGTTGTTTAATTTTAGGCTTCGGCGCCGTAGCTACGGCTAATTATCAGTTTGCATTAGGATCTTCAGCAACTCCACTCGGGCCGATCGCAACTGAAGCGTTATACTCTAATCGAACTTTAGAAATCAATTTAAACGGAAATTTATATAAAATATTGTTATACAAACCTTAAAAGTTATGGTAAAAAAAGTTTTCTTCAACGCATCACTGCCCAGGGCAGGTTCAACACTTCTACAAAATGTATTAATGCAAAATCCGGAAATTTACTCAACACCTACATCCGGAGTGATAGAATTTCTATTAAATGCTCGTACGGTATATTCTGTCGGTGACGCTTTCAAGGCTCAAGACGCAAAAGAAATGGAAAAAGGATTTCATGGATTTTGCCGAGAAGGATTGTATGGATTTTTCAGTTCAATAACAGATCGTCCATATGTAATTGATAAAAGCAGAGGCTGGTTAGGTAATTACCGATTTGCAAATTTCATAGAACCAAATCCGAAAATTATTGTAATGGTTCGAGATTTGCGAGCTATATTCGCTTCAATGGAAAAGAATTTTCGTAAAAATCCGCATAAAGACCCGCAAATCGTTAACGGTGTAGAACTTAAAAACGTTTCAACTGACTCGAGATTAATGCACTTTTCAGTAGCTCCTCCAATAGGACCTTCTATTGAATGGTTGTATGAAGTAATACATCAAGGCGTGGATCAAAACATTTTATTTATTCGATTTGAAGATTTTACTTCTAATCCAGATTTAGAAATTCAACGAGTTTATAATTATTTGGAAATACCCTATTATAAACATGATTTTGAAAATATCGAGCAACTCACCAATGAAAATGATGTAATACATGGAATTTTCGGAGACCATCAAATTCACAATAAAATTACAAAAATGCCTGAAGATTTTATTAATATATTAGGGTATCATAACTGTGACAAATTAAAACAACATTACAACTGGTATTTTAAAAAATTTAATTATCTATAAAACATGAACACTATCTTAGAAGAAAGAACACCAGAGCAAGTTCAACAATCAATTTCTGCTGCGTTTGATTCAGTTAATTTAATCAATCAAATTATTTTGCAAGCAGCGACAGAGCGAACGAAAAAAATAGTGACTCGTAACGAATCACATTTATCGTTGATGTTAACTAAAGATTGGTTTGCTGAAGGACTTACGCCTACACAAAAAACAGACATCGAAGCCTGCATTGCAGCTGCTAAAGCGTATGTAGCTCAATAATAATATCGAACGTTCGATATTTATTATAAATGAGTGTAAATAATACAGTTAACGATCAATCTACATTCAATTACATAACAATTGTCAATCCTGACAGTTGCCGAGAAACGGTTGAAGTATCACAACCTTTAGTAAATGTAATTGAAGTAGCTACTGTAGGCCCTGCAGGTGCCACTGGCGTAGCTGGACCGATTGGAAGTTCGCAACCATTTTCAAATGTCAATAGTAGCGTATGGGCTACAACATCATCAATTCAAATAACCGGGTCGTTAACTGTATCCGGTTCATCTACATTTACCAATATTGGATTAGCTGTATTTACAGGATCTGTTGTAGTAAATGGATATTCTGTAATTACTTCAAACGACACCGGATCGTTTTTAGTTTCTAACTCATTTAACAGTTTTTCATCTTCATACTACACCGACAGCGGGTCTGTATCAAATCGATTAACTAATTTAGAACTGTTTAGTAGCTCGCTAGACTCTACATTTGCTACAGACTCGCAATTAAATTCAGCTACTGCTAGCTTAAGCAGTTCAATATCCAACTTAAATGCAAGTTTTCACACATTTAGTGGTTCATATAATACAGGCTCATTTACTGGCTCTTTTACAGGCGATGGTTCGCAATTAACTGGAATTGTAAGTAGTAAATGGTCTGGAAGTAATCCAATCACTCGAGCAAGTGATGTAGAAATAACTGGTAGTTTAACAGTAACTCAAGGAATTACGGGATCGTTATTTGGAACTGCTTCTTTAGCTATCAATGCTGCAACAGCTTCATACATAAACCCAACATTTATATCAGCATCAGCAGCAGCTTCTGGATTTGGCTCCGGTGGTAGTAGTGGAATTACTATTGGTACAACTACTATTACAGGAGGAACGTCAGGTCGTATTCCATTTAATAATAGTGGTGTGTATGGTGAAAGTGGTGAGTTGACATTTAATAATGTTACCGCTTATGTTTTGAGTGGCAACACTTTGGCAATTGGAAGAGGAGCATCTGGGTTACAAGCACCACTTGCAGCAAGGATTTCAAACCTTGCGGCAGCACATACTTTAGCAATTTCAGGTAATGGAATTATGAATTGCGGTAATATTGGATTTTGGGACGACAACTTGGTTACGCAACGAGATATGAGTTTAAGCTATCTTAGCAACCTATACATCAACAACTTCTTTACAAATCGGGCAATATTCACTACAACTACGCTGCAATTATTAACTTTAAATTTGTCGGTATTAAATTCAGGTACCGCAACGGCAAAAATACATATTGGAGCCGGGAGTGCCTTTGCAAATACTGCACCTTTAAAATTCACTTCAGGTTCAAACTTAACCACTCCTGAGAATGGAGCGATGGAATACAACGGAACTAACCTTTTCTTCACGCGAACTGGTGCAGTTCGTGAAAATGTCCTAACTACACCTACGGTTCATACCGTATCACCTACATCTCCAAA
>Ga0172373_10002809_pt1 | contig 26344 bp, 26 predicted proteins | sample Lak10m_2_FD_114546 | JGI IMG/M metagenome (GOLD analysis project Ga0172373, IMG submission 114546) | Freshwater microbial communities from Kabuno Bay, South-Kivu, Congo - kab_092012_10m | ecosystem: Environmental > Aquatic > Freshwater > Lake | place: Democratic Republic of the Congo...
TCAAATCCGTAGTTTGGAGACCGACAAGCAGGTACAGCAGAGCCGCATTCGCGAACAACGCGCCGATATTGCCAACGCCGAGGCTGATCTCGAACGTGCGGAGAAGGATTTGAAGCGCTTTGGCAATCTGGTCAGGGAAGGCGCGGTGTCCACCCAGACCCATGACTCGGCGGAAGCCGCGCTAAAGCAGGCGCGGGCCATGCGCGACAAGGTTATGTCGACCCACGAGGAGGCAGAACGCCAGCAGGGAGCGATTGATGCCCGCATTAGCGAAACGCGCGCTCGCATCAGGTCCATAGAAGCCTCGCTGGAGATGGCCCGCATCGCCCTCGCGCATACTCGGATTCATGCGCCCATCGCCGGCGTCATCGGTAACCGCAGCGTTCAGGTGGGTCAACTGGTCAAGCCCGGCAATGTACTGGCCTATCTGATTCCCGATCAGGGGCTCTACGTGGAGGCCAATTTCAAGGAAACCCAGATTGAGTTCATGCGGCCGGGACAGCCGGTCGAGATCAGGGTGGACGCCTACCCCGATGCAAGATGGCGGGGCCATGTGGACAGCTTCGCTCCGTAAGAGGCTCCGAATTCAGCCTGCTGCCGCCGGAGAACGCCACCGGCAATTTCACCAAGATCGTCCGCCGGGTTCCCGTCAAGATCGTCTTCGAGTCCGACCTGGACAGTAGCCAATTACGTCCCGGATTATCCGCGGTCGCCAAGGTCAAGGTACGCTAATTCCCCATGGCTGCGGATTCCGACGCTGTGCGCGATACTGCGGCGGAGACGGCGCCCGCACCGGTGGCCCGGGGCGAGCGAACGCTGAGCATCCAGGAATGGGTAGGTTTCATCGCCATGGTGTTCGGCATTTTCATGGCAATCCTCGACATTCAGATCGTCGCCAGTTCGCTGGAGCAGATACAGGCGGGACTCTCCGCCACCCAGGACGAGATTACCTGGGTGCAGACCGCCTACCTGATCGCCGAGGTGGTGATCATCCCCTTGTCGGGCTGGTTGGGCCGAGCGCTCTCCACTCGCATCCTGTTCAGTCTGTCCTGTGCTGGGTTCACGCTGATGAGCCTGTTCTGCGCACTGGCCTGGGATCTCGATTCCATGATCGTCTTTCGTGGACTGCAAGGCCTGTTCGGCGGGGCGATGATCCCGTCCGTTTTCGCCGTGATCTACACCCTGTTCCCGCCGCGCTTGCAACCGACCATGGTCATCGTGGTCGGTCTGGTGGTCACCGTGGCCCCGACGGCGGGTCCGGTGCTGGGCGGCTACCTGACGGACGCGGTGTCCTGGAAGGCGCTGTTCATCGTCAATCTGCTGCCCGGGTTCCTGGTGACGCTGCTGGTTTGGCTGTTCGTGCGGGTGGATGAGCCAGAGTGGGAGCTGCTCGATAAGATCGATTTTCGCGGAATCTTCTATATCGTGGTATTCCTGGGCTCGATGCAGTTCGTGCTGGAGGAGGGGGTGCGCAAGGAGTGGTTCGAGAGCAGCGCAATTGTCGGCTTCAGTCTGTTGGCGCTGGCGTCGGGCCTGGCCATGCTCTACCGGGAACTAACCATCGCCAATCCCATCGTCGATCTCTGGGCCTTCCGCGACTTCAACTTTGCGGTCGGCTGTCTGTTCAGCTTCATCCTCGGTATAGGTCTCTACACCATCATCTTTTTGATGCCGGTCTATCTGGCCACGGTCAAGGGGCTCAACAGCCTGCAAATTGGCCAGTACATCATGGTTGCCGGGATGTTCCAGTTCGTTTCCGCGTTCGTCGCCGGCCCCTTGGCCAAGGTGATGGATTCACGGCTCATGCTGGCCACCGGACTGCTCGCCTATGGGGTTGGCTGCTGGCTCAATGGGAACCTGACCCACGAGGATGGCTATTGGGAGTTCTTCTGGCCCCAGGCCTTGCGCGGTTTTGCGCTGATGTTCTGCTTCCTGCCCATCAACTCCCTTGCCCTAGGTACGCTGCCGCCCGAAGAGGTCAAAAACGCCAGTGGTCTTTATAACCTGATGCGCAATCTGGGCGGCGCGATCGGCCTGGCGGTGGCCAATACGCTGATGATTCAGTGGAACAAGGCGCACTACGCCAAGTTGCGCGAGGCCGTCAACCCCGGTTCTCCCCAGGCGCAAAATCTGATCGAGGGGCTGACCGAGCGCCTGGCCAGCGCCGGGGTAGCCGATCCTGAGCTGGCGGCTCTCAAACAGGTTCGTGATCTCCTGATGCGCGAAGCCGAGGTGATGACCATCAACTCCCTGTTCCATCTGCTGGCCCTGGTATTTCTGCTGGCCTTGCTGCTGATGCCGCTGGTAAAAAAAGTCATCCCTGGCGATGGCGACGAGTCAGGGCATTGATGCCTGGCGGCGGTATGAGCCAGGTCGACGCATGGACTTGGTCATGACTCTCCGCAGAGGACGCACCCCTTGATGTGATTCCGGAACCTGCGGGATAGCGCCCGGTCAGACCTATGCCGATCAGGGCAGGGAACCGCGAGCGGGCAGTAATACAGGGCGCTAAAGCAGAGCTCCGCCCTTACAAGCACACGGCCATGCCCATTCCTGCTTGATCCGCGAGTTGGGAGTTCCGGTATTCAAAAAAATCATGAGGGAGGACAGAACGTATGAAAATCAGCCACATCATGTTTGCCAGCCTCTTGGTAGCCATGCTCGGAGACATCCTGTTACTCCAACATAACCGGAGTAAGGAAGATGACTGGGAAAGCTACCGCGTGGCCCATCATTGCACGCCTGTGGGGGTGACCGATGGCAGCAATCGGTCAGGGTATCAGTGCGACGATGGTGAGGTGCATTATCGCTGGAGACAGATGCGCTGAGCGGTCGTGCCCGACCCCACAACACCCAACCCCGAGTGGTTGGGTTTGCGGGGTTGGGAGGGGCTCGTGAGTTACTGGCGGGTCCAGAACCGACTCGGACCGCCCGATTTGTCCCTTACCTTGCCGACCGCCAGACAGAATGCGGGCTTGTCCAGAAAGCTCTCGGCCAACACCAGTCCGGTGTAGACGCCAAAATCCGCCATCATTTCATTCTCGAACTTCCGCTGTTCGGCGGGGGCTCGCTTTACGCTACCCGCCAGCCGGCTGAAACCTTCCTCGTAAGCCTTTTCCTTGAGTCTCAGACCCGGACAGGCGTCCACCGCCACCTGGGCATACGCCATGTCCAGCAATTGGTGCTGACCGGCCTGACCGAGCAGGCGGGCAACCCGGGCTTCCATTTCTTTCCAGGCGGGGTCCAGCCTGCCGATGATATCGGCTTCAGAGGCAATGGCGGGGGCGGCCAGCGTCGTCAGCAAGGCAATCACATAACGATTCATAGGGTGTCTCCTTACCGGAAGCGTCCGGGGTGATAAAAATTATTCTGGTTCTCGCGCACGAAGGTATTGTTCGTGCGATTCGAGGCATACACATCCGTGGTGCGGTTATTGATGACTGCCACATTGGTGGAATGGCCCCACCCACCGCCGTAGGCAAAGCCGCCCATCGGCATCATGCCGACACCGCCCATGGGCATCACGCCCACGCCGCCCACGGACGGCCCGCAACCGATCAGGGCGGTGGCCGCCAGAACGATGGCAATTCCTCTAAATGATGTGTTCATGGTTTCTCCTCGCTGGTTGTCCTGAATGACGATAGTGTAACCGGTATGGTTCAGTCGTCATTCCACTTGGTCGACGCTGGCCGATCAGCCACACGACTTGCCGCGGTGGCTGCTGTAGCCTGGCCGGAATGCTTTGAATCTTGCTTGCCGAAGCATCGAGAGCGGCGCGGTGACGGCCGGCGTTTGATCGGGGCGTAAACCGATCCGGGCCAGCAGCCCAGCGTGGCCTTGTGCTGGGAGTTTTGATGACCGCCCTTCTACGGCACCGTCTGTACAGTGGATTGTGGTAAATCTTTCCATGTCGTGAAAGCCTTGAATTTACCGATGGATTGTCCACCCGGGCCAGCTGAAAGCGTCTACTTCGTGATGACAGATTCTCCAGACCTTGGCCCAGCAATTCGCGATCACCTGACGAACGGCTTCCATGGGGACATTCGGGCCGCGACGCGATTCCGGCTTGAATCCCGGTATCTCCGGGTTCAACATGCAGGGCTGTAGAATGACAATACCATGTGGCTAGAATCACGCCTTTATTACTTTCATGACCCGATGTGCAGTTGGTGCTGGGCCTTCGGGCCAGTGCTGCGGCGCGTCGAGGAGCGGTTACCGGAGGGCATCCGGCTGGTTCGGGTGCTGGGCGGGCTGGCTCCGGACACGGATGAGCCAATGCCCCAGGCAATGAGGGAGCGGCTTCAGGCCATCTGGCGCACCATAGCGGTCAAGGTGCCCGGGACGGTTTTCGATTTCAGCTACTGGGACGTGCAAACGCCCCGACGTTCCACCTACCGGGCCTGTCGGGCGGTGATTGCGGCCACCCGCCTGGGGGGCCTGGAGCAGCCCATGATCGAGGCCATTCAGCGGGCCTATTATCAACGGGCGCTCAATCCGTCCGACCGGCCTACCCTGATCGCTTTGGCCGGGGAGTTGGGCCTGGATACCGAGCGCTTCGGGTTTTTACTCGACCATCCGGAAACCCAGGTGGAACTGGCGCGGCAAATCGCGATGACCCGGGAACGGGGCGTCAGTGGTTTCCCGACACTGATGCTGGAAACCGATGGCCAGTGGCGACCGATCGGGGTGGACTATCATCACTCTGACGCCATCCTCCGCCAACTTTCGACCCCTAGAGCGAGGGCTTTTTGATGAACATCAAACCGCTGGTTCTCCTGTTTCTGGTTCTGCTGGCGGGGTCAGTGCCAGCGCTGGATGTGGGGGGCTGGACGGTCGGCCCGCGTACCCTGCCGCCGCCCACACACGCCAGCGAGGCGCTGCGCCGGCAGTTGGGGGGCATGTCCGCTCCGAATCTGTCGGCGCTCAAAGCGAACCTGCCGGCCACGAAGGCGGGTTGGAAGACCTGGATCGCCGCCAGGGACGCGGTCACCGCCGACGCCGCCAGAACGATCGCCAGGGACACGGGTGTGGCCGTCCACGAAGACCGGATGGCCGGGGTGAAGGTTTGGCGTATCGATCCACTGCGTGTCGCACCAGAGCATGGACAGCATCTTTTTCTGCACATCCATGGCGGCGGCTGGATGCTGAGCGGAGGACTGGCGGGCGCGGGTGAAGGCATGCAGATCGCCGCCAAGCTGGGTATGCCCGTGGTTTCGGTCGATTACCGGATGCCTCCGGATTTTCCCGCGCCGGCTGCAATGGACGACATCGTGGGCGTGTGGCGGGAGTTACTAAAAACACATAATCCTGCCCGCATGGCAATGGGAGGCACCTCCGCCGGGGGCAATTTAACCCTGGTGGCTACCCTCCGCGCCAGGGAATTGGGGCTACCGCTGCCTGGCGCGCTGATGGTCGGTACACCCGCCGTCGATCTGAATCAGGCCGCCGGTGACAGCCGTTTCCTGAACGAGGGTGTCGATTCACGCCTGACCTGGGAAGGTTTTGTGACCGAGGCGGTCAAGTTGTACGCCGCAGGCAAGCCTTATGACGATCCCCATCTCTCGCCGATCCAGGCCGATGTCGTGGGTTTTCCACCGACTTATCTGATCAGTGGCACCCGTGATTTGCTGCTCAGTGATACCGTGCTCATGCATCGCAAGTTGAGGCGTGCGGGCATAGCTGCGGATCTGCATGTCTATGAGGGCAGTTCCCACGCGGATTATCTGAAGTATCTCGGTCTGCCGGAGTCCGACGAGCATTACGCCGAGTTGCAGGCATTTTTACACGGGCATTTACAACCCTAGGCCGGTCATGGTCGGAGGCGGGGGCGTGGGGGTTTTCAATATTCGTCCGGCAACATGAGGGTGGTGTAGCTGCGATCCGCTTCAGTGATGATATACAAACGATTGCCCCTGATACCCTCGCCATAAGCGTGATCAGGATTGAGCGGATAGACGGAGAAAATTCGGCTGCCTTCGATGAGTGCCTGTTCGTTCGCCGCCGCGTCTTCGGCGCACACAATGCCCCAATCACCCCGGAGATGCCGCTCCAGGCACTCGATGCAGTAGTCCTGTGAAACGACGCCGAGCAACCCGGGAGTGGCGCAGACCCGTCCGGGGTCAAAACGAGGTGTGCTCAAGGGCTGGCTTGGGGGTTCGGGTGAACGCTTCATGGATGACTCCGCAGGTTCCGCAAGATCTGTTTATCAGTGGGTGGGGTTTTGCGAATCACTCAAGGATCGAGGCCTGTGCGTGGCGGGTATCACCTTACCCAACAGGTAATCCGATGTGTCTAAGTCTCGAATCTGCCCACTCAAGGGGGTTCAGGTATCCGGTTTTCTGAAGGGTTGCAACCGGCTGCCTCTCTCAGATGCGGTCGGTGTTGAAGGTATCGCAGGCGTCCATGTGGCCCGTGCTCAGGCCGCGCTTGAACCATTCAACGCGCTGGGCCGACGTACCATGGGTGAAACTCTCCGGCACCACATAACCCTGGCTGCGTTTCTGTATCTGGTCGTCGCCGATGGCGCTGGCAGCGCGCAAGCCTTCTTCGATGTCGCCCTGTTCAAGAACCTGCCGGGCCCGATGCGCATTGTTGGCCCAGACACCCGCGAAGCAATCGGCTTGTAGTTCCATGCGGACCGAGAGTTGGTTGGCTTGAGCCCGCCCCATGCGCCGCTGGGCGGCGGAGACCTTGTCGGCGATTCCCAGTAGATTCTGGACGTGATGGCCAACCTCATGGGCAATGACATAGGCTTGGGCAAAATCGCCCGGCGCGCCAAACCGTCGCTTGAGGTCATCATAAAATCCCAGGTCGATGTACACCTTGCGGTCGGGTGGGCAGTAGAATGGCCCCATGGCTGATTGGCCCATGCCGCAAGTCGTGGGCGTCATGCCGCTGAACAAGACCAGCTTGGGATACTCATAACGCAGTCCGGCGCGTTGGAACAGTTCGGTCCAGGTGTCCTCGGTATCCGCCAGCACCATGGAGACAAAGCGGGATTGTGGATCATTCGTCGATGATTTTTGTGCCGGGGTCGAGGTTTGAACGGGCGGCGGTGATCCCGCGTCAAGCAGTGTCAACACGAGGCGCGGATCGATCCCGAAATAGGCGGCAACGACCATCAGCAAGAGGGTTCCAACGCCGATGCCACGCCTGCCGCCGGGAGACCCACCCCCCGCGCCCTGGCCACGACGGTCCTCGACATTTTCGCTTTCGCGCCCGCGACGAAATAACATGGCTTAGCTTCCACCGACATCTTGATGAGTATTGGGTGAAGGATAGCATCGACTCATCATGAATACCTCAGGAGTGAGATGATTCTATTTGCTTGCGGGATGATCATCCTGACAACGGCTGCTTCGGGTTGAGGGCAGACCCTCTCAAAAAAGTTCATACAAACAGGTCTCGCTACATCGGCGGGCATGCACAAGACACTATGAGGCAAGGTTTATGAATGGCTTCAAGGCAGATGATCTCGATGTCTATCGACTCAAGACCGCCACTACCGATCGGGAGCGGGTTCAGGTCATGCAGGAGGCCGTTGCCAAGGCTGTGGAGAGGGCGCAAATCTTCAGCGTGACGGTTGCGGTGCTGCTGGTGGTGTTGGTTCAGTCGTTGACGATCATGGAGATCAATCCAGTGCCGGTTGACGCCTATAAGTGGTGCGTACTCGTTATGGTGGGGCTGGTCGTGTTGCCTTGGCAATTGCGCAGATTGCGGGTGTTTGGCTGAACGGAGAGAGGCTGGACACATATGGAAGCGCCATGGGGGAAGAAGTTTGCTGAAGCTAATGCTTTACTGGATGAAAAATTTCACTATAATGGTGAGCTAGGTTGCAGGCGCGTAGCTCAGTTGGTTAGAGCACCACCTTGACATGGTGGGGGTCGTTGGTTCGAGTCCAATCGCGCCTACCAAATTCAAAAAGCATCGCAACGCGGTGCTTTTTTTATCGGCGAGGTTTTTTCATGCCCGTGATTACGTTACCCGATGGTTCGCGCCGGGAGTTCGCTCGGCCTGTTACGGCTATGCAGGTGGCAGAGTCGATCGGTGCGGGTCTCGCCAAGTCAGCATTGGCCGCGCGCGTCAATGACGTGTTGGTGGATCTGTCCTGCCTGATCGAAAACGATGCTGCGGTTGCGATCGTGACGGGGCGTGACCCCGAGGGTATCGAGGTGATTCGTCATTCGACGGCTCATTTGCTGGCGCAGGCCGTTAAGAATCTGTCCCCCAGCGCTCAGGTGACCATCGGACCAGTGGTGGACAACGGTTTCTACTACGATTTTTCCTACGAGCGGACGTTCACGCCCGAGGATCTCGCCGCCATCGAGCAGAAAATGGAAGAGCTGGCCGCCCGGGCTATTCCCGTAGAGCGAAAGATCATGGGGCGGAACGAGGCCGCCAGATTCTTTCTGGATCAGGGTGAAGCCTACAAGGCGGAAATCATTGAGAGTATCCCTGAGGAGCAGGATATTTCGCTGTACACGCAGGGCGAATTCACGGACCTCTGTCGGGGTCCCCATGTGCCGGACACCGGCAAGCTCCGCGCTTTCAAGTTGATGAAAATTGCCGGCGCCTATTGGCGCGGGGATTCACGCAATGAGATGCTGCAGCGGATTTATGGAACTGCCTGGGCCGAGAAGAAGGAGCTCAAGGCTTACCTGGATCGGCTGGCCGAGGCCGAGCGCCGCGATCATCGGAAGATTGGCAAGACGCTGAACCTCTTCCATATGCAGGAGGAGGCTCCCGGTATGGTGTTCTGGCATCCCAAGGGTTGGGTGCTGTGGCAGGTGGTCGAGCAGTACATGCGCGCGGTTTTTCGCGACAATGGCTATGATGAGATCCGTACTCCGCTCGTGGTTTCGCGAACGCTGTGGGAGCGGTCAGGGCACTGGGACAAATTCCAGGCGGACATGTTTACCACGGCTTCCGAACAGCGGGATTACGCCATCAAACCGATGAATTGTCCCTGCCACATCCAGATTTATAACCAGGGTCTGAAAAGCTACCGTGATCTGCCGCTCAGGCTGGCCGAATTCGGTTCCTGTCACCGGAATGAGCTGTCTGGCGTGCTCCACGGTCTCATGCGGGTGCGTGGCTTTACCCAGGACGATGCGCACATCTTCTGCACGGAGAGTCAGGTGCAGGCGGAGGTGGCCCGGTTCATCGACTTGTTGCATCAGGTTTACGCCGACTTTGGATTCCAGAAGGTGCAGGTCAAGCTCTCGACCCGTCCCGCCAATCGGGTGGGATCGGATGAGGTTTGGGATAAGGCCGAGGCGGCGTTGGAGACGGCGCTCAACTCCAAAGGGCTGGAGTGGCAGTTGCAGCCCGGGGAGGGAGCTTTCTATGGTCCCAAGATCGAGTTCTCCCTGGCCGATTGTCTGGATCGAATCTGGCAGTGCGGAACAATACAGGTGGATTTTTCCATGCCTGAAAGACTGGGTGCCGTTTATGTCGCCGAGGATGGCGTCAAGCGGACGCCGGTCATGTTGCATCGTGCCATACTCGGTTCGATGGAACGGTTTATCGGGATTCTGACCGAGCACTATGCCGGTAATTTCCCACTGTGGCTTGCCCCGATCCAGGTGGTGGTGATGAATATTACCGATTCTCAGGCGGCTTACGCCGGGGATATCGTTTCCGGTCTCAGGGCTCGGGGTTTCCGCGCGGAGGCTGACTTGAGAAATGAGAAGATCGGCTTTAAAATCCGAGAGCATTCGATGCAGCGAGTACCTTACCTCGTCATCGTCGGTGAAAAAGAGCTAGAGTCCCAGGCAATTACCCTCCGCAGTCAAAGGGGTGATGATCTGGGATTATTTAGTTTGAACGATCTGATTCAGCGGCTGAAATCCGAGCTTGCGAACCGCGCTGGTCTTCATTAATTGCTATGTAGGAGGAACTCCTTATCAGTGCCGATAGAAAAGAGCCCAGGCTGAACGACGAGATTCAATATCCTCAAGTTCGCCTGATCGACGCCGAGGGCAATCAGGCCGGTGTGGTATCCAGTCGCGAGGCCAGACAGATGGCTTACGAGGCTGAGTTGGATTTGGTCGAGATTTCGCCCGGGGCGGAACCGCCGGTATGCCGAATCATGGATTACGGTAAATACCGGTTTGATTTAAATAAGAAACTGGCCGCTGCCAAGAAAAAGCAGAAGCAAATCCAGGTCAAGGAAATCAAGTTTCGACCAGGTACCGATGTTGGGGATTATCAGATCAAACTGCGTAATCTGATCCGTTTCCTGGAAGATGGTGATAAAGCCAAGGTAACGGTACGGTTCCGCGGGCGAGAGTTGAGCCACAAGGAGTTGGGCATGGATTTGCTCAAGCAGATCGAAACCGATCTCCAGGAGCATGCGGCCGTCGAACAGTTTCCCAAGATGGAGGGGCGACAGATGATCATGATGTTGGCCCCCAAGAAAAGGAAATCCTGAACCTATTTTCAATTTATTAATGTAAATCGGAGAGCGCTATGCCAAAGTTGAAGACCAACCGGGGCGCCGCGAAACGTTTCAAGAAAACCGCGTCGGGCGGTTTCAAATGTAATCACTCGTTTCGTCGCCACATATTGACCAAGAAGAGCACCAAGCGTAAGCGCCAGTTGCGCAGCCCCAATACCATCCACGCCTCGGATGTGCGTAGTGTTGCCCGCATGTTGCCGCACAGTTGAGCCGCAATCACCTAATCGATCAGAGAGATAACAATGCCTAGAGTCAAACGGGGCGTTACCGCCAGAGCCCGTCACAAGAAGGTTTTGAAGCAGGCCAAGGGCTACTATGGCGCCCGCAGTCGTGTGTATCGGGTTGCCAAACAGGCGGTCATCAAGGCGGGCCAGTATGCTTACAGGGATCGTCGACAGAGGAAGCGCCAGTTTCGCGCCCTGTGGATTGCCCGCATCAATGCGGCTGCCCGGGAGTTTGGTCTGTCCTACAGCCGCTTTATCTCGGGCCTGAATAAGGCCTCCGTGGCCATCGACCGCAAGGTTCTCGCCGATCTGGCTGTTCGCGACAAGGAAGCCTTTGCGGAGCTCGCCAAGATCGCGCAGGGCTAAACCAACGACAACCCCAAACGCTGGGAAGGCCGCCAACAGGCGTGAACTCCCAGCGATTTTACTTTTGCGCATGAGTCAAGTTCCCTGAGTACAGTTAAGCATGGATGTCCTTAAAGATGTTCTGAGGCGCGCCCAAGGGGAAATTGCCGAAGCCGTATCGCTCTCCGAACTGGACCAGGTCAGGGTTCAGTATGTTGGTAAGAAGGGTTTGATCACCGAACGGATGAAAACCCTGGGTGCCTTGCCCGCGGAGGAGAGAAAGGAGGCAGGCGCTCATATCAACCGGATTCGGGATCAATTTACCGCCGTGCTGGAGTTGCGCAAGACGCAACTGGAAGCCAAGGCGCTAGAGCATCGGCTTGCCAGTGAAACAATCGATGTTACCCTGCCTGGCAGAGGGCAGCGCACCGGTGGTCTACATCCGGTAACACTGACCCTGCGCCGCATCACTGAGCTTTTTCGGCGCATAGGATTCGATAGCGTGGAAGGCCCGGAAGTGGAGGATGATTACCACAACTTCGAGGCCCTCAATATCCCTGCCTCGCATCCGGCGCGAGCCATGCATGACACCTTTTATTTCGACGAGCATACGCTGCTCAGGACGCATACCTCGCCGGTGCAGGTGCGGATCATGGAGAGTGCGGAACCGCCGTTGCGGGTGATTGCGCCGGGTCGGGTGTATCGCTGCGACTCGGATTTGACCCATACCCCCATGTTCCATCAGGTGGAAGGCTTCCTGGTCGATAAGCAGGTCAGTTTTGCGGATTTGCGTGGCGTTCTTTTCGAATTTCTCCGCTTGTTTTTTGAAAATGACGTGCAGGTTCGTTTTCGACCTTCCTACTTTCCCTTTACCGAACCCTCCGCGGAGGTCGATATCGAGTGCGTGATCTGTGGGGGTTCCGGTTGTCGGGTCTGTAAACAGACGGGCTGGCTGGAGGTCATGGGTTGCGGCATGATCCATCCGCGTGTGTTTGAGTTCGTCCACATCGATTCCAACATCTATAGTGGTTTTGCCTTTGGTCTAGGGGTCGAACGCATGGCCATGTTGCGTTACGGGATCAATGACCTCAGACTCTTCTTCGAGAACGATCTGAAATTCCTCAGGCAGTTTGCCGCGTTTTAGGCATTATCCAGACCTACCCGCATGAGATTCAGCGAATCCTGGCTGCGACAGTACGTTAATCCCGATATTTCCACGGCCGAACTGGTGCATCAACTCACCATGGCGGGCCTTGAAGTGGATAGCGCCGTTCCTGCGGCAGGTGAATTCACGGGTGTGGTCGTTGGCCGCATTATCACCGCCGAACCCCATCCGGAAGCTGACCGTCTGAGGCTTTGCCGAGTGGACATAGGCGCGGGTGAGCCCCTGCAAATCGTCTGTGGTGCGCCCAATGCTCGAGCTGGCTTGCAGGCGCCGCTGGCTATCGAGGGAGCCATATTGCCCGGTGGCCTCAAGATCAAGGCATCCAAGCTCCGCGGGATACCTTCTTATGGAATGTTGTGTTCCGCCAAGGAGTTGGGTATCGACGATGACGCTTCTGGACTCATGGAGTTGCCTGAAGATGCGAAGGCAGGCGTCGATTTGCGTGAGTATTTGCAACTCGACGATACGCTGATTGAAGTCGACCTTACCCCAAACCGGGCCGATTGCCTGAGTATCGAAGGCCTGGCGCGCGAAGTGGCCTTGCTGAATGGTACGGATCTGGCCTTGCCTCGGCTCCAGCCCATCCCGGTGATTGGGAATGAATGTTTACCGGTCAACATCGATGCGCCTGAAGCCTGTCCACGTTATCTCGGCCGTCTCATCAAGGGGGTGAAGCGTGAGACGCCCACCCCTCTCTGGATGAAGGAGAGATTACGAAGGTCGGGCATACGTTCCCTGGATATCGTGGTGGATGTCACCAACTATGTGTTGATCGAAATGGGGCAGCCTTTGCATGCCTTCGATGCCGATAAGCTGGCGGGTCGCATAAGGGTCCGTTTGGGTCGTGCCGGCGAGAGGCTGCGACTGCTCAACGACGAAGAATTGACTCTGGATGATGATACTTTGGTTGTCGCCGATGAAGTTCGGCCTCTGGCCCTCGCTGGAATCATGGGCGGCAGCGAGAGTGCGGTAGGCGCAAACACGCAAAATATATTTCTGGAGTGCGCCTTCTTTACGCCGGACATCATGATGGGGAAGGCGCGCCGCCATGGGCTGAACACTGATTCTTCCCATCGCTTCGAGCGCGGAGTGAGCTTCGAATTGCAGGATCGTGCACTGGCTCGGGCTAGCGAGTTGATTGTGACGCTGGCCGGTGGTGAGGCAGGCCCGGTAGTCGAGGCCGTTTCACACGAGCATTTACCTTCCCGTAATCCCGTGTTGCTCCGCTCCGAGCGCATCGAGCGCATGTTGGGATTGGCCATCAAACCCGAGCGTGTTCATCAGATACTCCGGGGTTTGGATATGTGTCCGGACGTCTGCGAGGAAGGATGGCGGGTAACACCTCCGGCTTTCCGTTTTGATATCGCCATCGAAGCGGATCTCATCGAAGAGATCGGGCGGGTTTATGGTTATGATCATTTACCGCGTCGTTTGCCCACGGCCCCAGCCGCCATGCAACCGGTGTCCGAAGCGGAATTGGGGCTGGAGCGTGTCAAGGACGTGCTCGTCGATCGCGGCTACCAGGAGGCGATCACCTACAGTTTCGTGGAGCATAAACTGCAGAAGCTGATCGAGCCGGATATTGAGCCCCTGCCATTAAAAAATCCGCTCTCCGCCGAACTGGGTGTCATGCGGACCAGTCTCTGGACCGGTCTGCTGGATGCTGCCATCAAGAATGCACATCGGCAGCAAACCAGGGTCCGGCTGTTCGAGAGCGGGATGAAGTTCATCCCCATCGGCGGAGCGCTGGATCAGCGCAAGGTCATTGCCTGGCTGGCAATGGGCTCGTTACAGGATGAGCAATGGGGCGAAAAACCCAGGGCGATGGATTTCTTTGACTTGAAAGCCGATGTCGAAGCCATTGTGGCCTTGACCGGCCGAGACGAGCGGTTGAGTTTCGTTGCGGCCCCCCATCCTGCCCTGCATCCCGGTCAATCCGCTGAAATTCTTTTAGGTTCTGAACGTCTCGGCTGGTTGGGCATGCTGCATCCAGGTCTGGAAAAGACTCTGGGGTTCCAGCAAAGGGTGTTTTTGACGGAGTTGGATCAGGCGCTTCTGCTGGGCCGTGCCATACCTCGGTTTGCGCCCTTATCCCGATTCCCGGGTGTGCGCCGTGATATCGCGGTGACGGTGGCGGAATCCATCCCCGTGGCAAATCTGATCCAGGTTGCCAAGGATCAGGGCGGAGTGTTATTGCGAGAAGTTACCGTTTTTGATGTGTACCAAGGGTCAGGATTGGCCGAAAACCACAAAAGCGTCGCGCTTGGGTTGTTTTGGCAGGATGATGCGGAGACATTGGTGGATGCGCGCGTAGATGAAGCCGTTGCCAAGGTGCTGGCATCACTGGAGCATCGCTTTGGCGCACGTTTGAGGGCCTGAGATGGCTTTAACCAAAAACGAACTGATGGAGCGTATGCTCGAAACCGTCGACATTAGCCGCAAGGATGCCAAGGAACTCGTCGACTGCTTTTTCGAGGAGATCAAGGAATCGCTATGCCGGGGGCAGTCGGTCAAGATTTCGGGGTTTGGGAATTTCGATCTGCGTGACAAGAATGAACGCCCGGGGCGAAACCCTAAAACAGGCGAGGAGATTCCGATAACGGCGCGCCGGGTCGTGACGTTTAAATCCGGACAGAAGCTCAAGGCCATGGTCGAGTCCTTCAACGATCAGATTGTCCAAGACGAATGACATGCCAAGGGAATGTGCCGAACAAACCGCTTGATTTCCGGCTGATGACTGTCAGCGATTCCTTTTACCGTGGGTGGAAAGCATTATGATTCGCGCGGGAGTCGTGGGGGGAACCGGATACACGGGCGTGGAACTGTTACGTTTGCTGGCCCTGCATCCTGATGTTGAATTGACGCGGGTCACCTCAAGGGGTGACGCCGGAACGCACGTGGCGGACCTCTATCCCAACCTGCGCGGCCATGTCGAGGCGGTTTTCACTACGCCCAGTGTGGAGAGTCTGGTGGCTTGCGATGTCGTGTTTTTCGCGACACCCAACGGCACGGCCATGCGGATGGCGCCAGCCCTGCTCGAGCGGAACGTCAAGGTTATTGACCTGGCGGCTGATTTTCGTCTGAAGGATCCTGAGGTTTGGCAACGCTGGTACGGCGAGCCCCATGTATGTCCCGAATGGCTCAATGAGGCGGTCTACGGCCTGCCGGAGTTGCATCGTGAGGCTATACGCGACGCGCGGCTGGTTGCCTGCCCCGGTTGTTACCCGACGGCCGTCCAACTGGGATTGTTGCCATTGATCGAGGCGGGCCTCATTGCTCCGGAGCGCATCATTGCCGATGTCAAATCCGGGGTCAGCGGCGCCGGTCGCAAGGCCGAAATTCCTATCCTGATGAGTGAAACCGGAGAAAGTCTCAAGGCCTATGCTGTCAAGGGACATCGTCATTGGCCGGAGATTTGCCAGAGCCTTGAGTCTGTCGCCGGCCACGCCATTGGCCTGACCTTCGTACCCCATTTGATACCCATGATTCGGGGTATCCATGCCACGCTGTATGCGGAATTGAAGGACACGGCGGCCGATTTGCAGTCAGTCTACGAAAACCGCTTCAGACATGAACCCTTCGTCGATATTCTGCCGGCGGGCGCGCATCCGGACACCCGCAATGTGCGCGGCGTGAATCGCTGCCAGATCGCCGTGCATCGACCTATGGACCGCGATACGGTGATAGTTCTGGCGGTGATCGATAATCTGGTCAAGGGAGCGGCCGGACAGGCTGTACAGAACATGAATGTCATGTTTGGTCTGGACGAGCAGGCGGGTTTGTCTGGAATTGGTCTCTATCCATGAACCGCCAGGAATTGAGCGAGCATCTTGTTACCCTGCGTGACTATGTGCGTTTCGCCGCCAGTCGCTTCATGGAAGCCGGACTTTTCTTTGGGCACGGCACGGCTGGCCCGCTTGATGAAGCGGCCGCCTTGGTGTTGCACAGCCTTCATCTGCCCTACGATTTGCCGGGGGGATATTTCGAGGCGAGATTGACCCCCGCCGAGCGTGAGTCGGTGCTGGTGCTTATCCTGCGCCGCATAGAGGAGCGGGTACCGCTGGCCTACCTGACACACGAAGCGCCTTTTGCCGGGCTGAGTTTCTATGTGGATGAGCGGGTTCTGGTGCCGCGTTCGCCTATCGCCGAATTGATTGAACAGAGGTTTTCGCCTTGGTTGGAGGCGGAAGCGGTCATCGATGTTCTCGATCTTTGTACTGGCAGCGGATGTATCGCGATAGCTTGCGCATTCGCTTTTCCCGAAGCCAGGGTGGACGCAGTGGATATTTCGGTGGAGGCGTTGGAAGTCGCAAGCACGAATGTTCGACGGCATGAGTTGGAGGATCGGGTTGCCCTGCTCGAATCCGATATCTTCTCCGGGTTGGCCGGCAAGCGTTATGATTTGATTGTCAGCAACCCGCCCTATGTGAATGCGGAGGAGTGGCAAAGCCTGCCGAAGGAGTTTCATGCAGAGCCTCGTCTCGGTCTGGAATCCGGCAAGGATGGTCTCGATTGCGTGAGACGAATCCTCGCGGGCGCGGCTGAACACCTCAAGCCTGACGGCATACTCGTGGTGGAGGTGGGCAGTGCCGCGGAAGCCTTGGTGCAGTCATTTCCCGATGTCCCCTTTTGCTGGCTGGAGTTCGAGCATGGTGGCGACGGGGTTTTCCTGCTGACCGGTGAACAGGTCAGGCGATATTTAAGCTGACCCGGACCATGTCAATCAGCAGGAGATTCAACATGCCCCAGGTTTCGAAAAATGTTTTCAGGCTATTCTGCTGCTTCGGCATGACGCTGCTTATGCTGAACCTGATTGCCTGCAAATCTTCTCCCAAACAGTCCCCACTCCCTCCACAGGCGAGGGTTCTAGCCTTCGGCGATAGTTTGACCTTTGGCACCGGGGCCATGCCGGAGGAAAGTTATCCGGCACGGTTGCAGGCCGAGATTCAGCACGAAGTTGTCAATGGCGGCTTGCCGGGAGAGACTTCCAGCGAGGGATTGAAGCGGCTGGCTATTTGGCTGGATGAGTACGAACCGCGTTATTTGGTGCTGTGCCATGGCGCCAATGATTTTTTACGTTCACTCAGTGAGGAAAAGGCGGCTGAAAATGTCAGGGCTATGGTCAAGATGGCGCGTGATCGGGGTGTGGACGTGATGTTGGTCGCTGTGCCCAAATTTGGTTTGAAGAGACCCCCTCCGGAGTTTTACGAACAAATCGCCGAGGAATTCGACATTCCTATTGATCAGCACATTCTCGATGATGTTGCGCGGAATAGCGCCTTGATGTCGGATTTGGTGCATCCGAATGCCGAGGGATACGGCCTGATCGCTACCGCCATCGCCAAGCGGATGCAGAAATCCGGGGCTCTGGCACCCTAATCCGTCCCTTTCCGCTCACTACATAAGTTCTCGCGAATGTCTGGAAATACCCTGGGTAAACTGTTCTCTGTTACGACCTTTGGCGAGAGTCATGGCTTGGCGATAGGGTGTATCGTCGATGGTTGCCCTCCCGGTGTTGAGCTAACCGAGGCTGATCTTCAGGGGGATCTGAATCGGCGGCGACCCGGACAATCCCGCCATACGACCCAGCGGCGTGAACCCGATGAGGTGAAGATTCTCTCCGGCGTGTTCGAGGGTAGGACCACTGGTACGCCGATTGGACTGCTCATCGAGAATGTTGATCAGCGGTCCAAGGATTATGGCAACATCGCGGAGCAATTCCGGCCGGCGCATGCCGATTATGCCTATCACATGAAATATGGCTTTCGCGACTATCGCGGCGGGGGACGTTCCTCCGCACGTGAGACAGCCGTAAGAGTGGCGGCTGGCGCCATCGCCAAGAAGTACTTGCGCCAACGCTATGGCATCGAAGTTCGCGGGTATCTTGCCCAGTTGGGACCCATCCGGATCACCCAGGTCGTTTGGGATGAGGTGGAGAATAATCCGTTCTTCTGTCCGGATCCCGACAAGGTCGCGGAGCTTGAACAGTACATGGATGCCCTGCGCAAGGAAGGTGATTCGATAGGCGCGCGAATCAATGTCGTCGCCACGGGAGTGCCTCCAGGGTGGGGTGAGCCGATTTTCGATCGACTCGACGCCGATCTGGCTCATGGCCTGATGAGTATCAATGCCGTCAAGGGCGTAGAGATTGGCGGTGGTTTTGCCTGTGTCGAAGCCAAAGGCTCCCAGTTCCGTGACGAAATCACTCCGGACGGATTTTTGAGCAACCATGCGGGCGGCATACTGGGCGGCATTTCCTCCGGTCAGGACATCTTTGCCAGTATTGCCCTCAAACCTACCTCTAGTCTGCGCTTGCCAGGTCGATCGGTGAATGTCCGCGGCGAAGCGGTCGAGGTCATCACCACGGGACGTCATGACCCTTGTGTCGGCATTCGGGCGACGCCAATTGCCGAAGCCATGATGGCGATTGTGCTGATGGATCACTGCTTGCGCAATCGGGGCCAAAACGCCGACGTTCATTCCGATTTGGCGCCGATTGCTGCTCAGGCCCGTTAAGTTCGGCCAGCGCAGTCAATGCCGCGTTCGTTACCGCGAATTCGGCTTTCCTCCTTTTATTTCGTCTATTTTTCAATCCTGGGGATTCTGATCCCCTACTGGCCGCTGTATCTGCAGGAGGTCGGACATGATGCCGCCCAAATCGGTGCGATCATGGCCCTCATCCCTGCAACCAAGATCGTATCGCCTGCATTTTGGGGCTGGCTCGCGGATCGCTTTAGCAGAACCCTACGGCTGATCCGCTGGGTGGGTTTCCTGTCCTGGGTCGGATTTTCCTGCTTGCTGTGGGATCGGACCGGATTGGAAATGCTGATCGGGGTGATGCTGGGCTTCAGTTTTTGCTGGAATGCCACCTTGCCACTGTTCGAGTCCCTGACGTTGAGTCATCTGGGAAAAATCGCCGCCGGTTATAGCCGGATACGGCTTTGGGGTTCGGTTGGCTTCATTGCGTCTGTCTGGATCGTCGGACAGTTGCTGGAAGGAACGCTGTCACTGGCGGGCTTGCCTGAGATCATTTTAGGATTGCTGGTCGTGCAATGGTGCATCAGCCTGGTCGTGCCGCCAGCCCGCGAAATGCGGCACACCGGGGAGAATGCGTCCTTGCTGGGCATTCTGCGCCGTGGCGAGGTGCTGGTCTTTTTCTTCGCGGCGTTACTCTTGCAAGTGTCGCATGGTCCCTACTATGCGTTCTTTTCTCTCTACCTGGAGCGACTGCACTACCCGGATACCGCCATCGGCCAACTCTGGGCTTTGGGCGTCATGGCCGAGATCGCCGTTTTCCTGTATCTGCACAAGATTCGGGGGTTAATGACGTTGCGGGCGCTCTTTTTGGGAAGTCTCGCTGCCAGCGTCATGCGCTGGTTGATCATCGCTTGGGCAGCCAATTCCCTGGCGTTCCTTCTGATAGCCCAATTGCTGCACGCGGCCACCTTTGCTACGGCTCATGCGTCCGCCATTGAATTGGTACATCGACATTTCATTGGCCCGCATCATGCCAAGGGCCAGGCGCTTTACAGTGGTTTGTGCTATGGGGTTGGCGGCGCGCTGGGAAGTTATTGCAGCGGCCAACTATGGGACAGTCTGGGGCCATCGTGGGTATTCACTCTGGCTGCTGGAATGAGTCTGGTAGCGTTGTTGGCGGCATCCACAAAAATCAGGGCTTGAATACTTGAGCCACGCGACTTTCGATGGCTTTCCACACTGGATCGAACATGAAGACCTATTACTGGTACGACTATGAAACGTTTGGGGCCGATCCCGCCCGTGACCGGCCCGCGCAATTCGCCGGTTTGCGGACCGATGAAAACCTGCATCCTGTCGGAGAGCCTCTGGTGCTTTATTGTCGACCCACGCCAGACTATCTCCCGAATCCGGATGCCTGCCTGATTACGGGTATCACGCCGCAACTGGCGTTGGAGCGTGGCGTGACCGAGACTGAATTCATGGCGGCGATCGATGTAGAGTTTTCGCAGCCCGAGACTTGCGTGGCCGGTTACAACAATATCCGGTTTGACGACGAGGTGACGCGTTATGGCTTATATCGCAATCTGATGGAGCCTTATGGCAGGGAATGGCGCAACGGAAATTCGCGATGGGATTTGATTGATGTGGCGCGCCTGGCAAGTGCGCTCAGGCCGGAGGGGATCGAATGGCCTCGGGATGATGAAGGTCGCAGTATCTTCAAGCTGGATCGTTTGACCGCTGCCAACGGTATCGAGCATGGTAATGCGCATGATGCCTTGAGCGATGTCAGGGCGACGATCGAATTTGCACGATTGCTGAGGAGCAAACAGCCGCGTTTGTTCGACTATCTGCTGACGCATCGGGGCAAGCAGCAGGCGGCGAGCCTGCTGGCGCTGGGCGCCATGCAGCCAGTACTGCACGCTTCGTCCAGATTCCCGGCGGAGAGAGGATGCCTGGCGATCATCGTGGCTCTGGCTCGCCATCCCACTAATCCGAATGGCATCATTACTTATGATCTATCGGTTGATCCCACACCGTTAATTGAACTGAGCGTCGAACTCTTGCAGGAACGGGTATTCACGGCCAAATCCGATTTGCCCGAGGGTGTGGAGCGGGTACCGTTGAAGACCGTCCACCTCAATAAATGTCCTGCCTTGGCTCCAGTCGGTGTCCTCCGGCCCCAGGATGCCGAACGCTGGGGGCTGGATCCGGCGCGATGTCGGGATCATCTTGCCATGTTGCGGCCGATTGCAGAATTGGCCGAGAAGGTGCGAGGCATAATGGGGTTCAGGGAGAATGAGGAGTTCTCTCGAGACGTGGATCTCCGGCTCTACGAGGGGTTCATCGGCGATGAAGATCGGCGGGCACTGGAGGCGTTCAGACGCTTGACCCCCGAACAAATGGCGCGGAGCCGTCCGTCCTTCAAGGACGAGCGCTTGCCGGAGTTGGTATTCCGATACCGGGCGCGCAATTTCCCTCATACGCTTGGCCCTGCCGAAGCACAGCGGTGGCGGGCGTTTTGCCGTGCACGGATATATGACAAGGCGTTGGGGGCCAGCATCACCCGTGATGAGTTCGAACAGAGGCTGGTTGAATTGGGCCAGGGAGAATTATCATCAGAGCGCAGAACGGTGTTGGACGCACTGAGGTTATATCTGGAGCATCTCCAGCAACTTTCGGTTTGAGGCAAAGTTCAGGCGAACCTTCATGCACATTCAAGCAGGGGGAGTGGTTATTCAATCAGAGTAAGACGAGCCTGTTCGGTGTAGCCAGACATTCAATGCTGATAAAGCCATCAGTGACCATCCATGACGCTGAATAATGCCGGCCATGGCTCGAATAATGCCGTTTCAGACGATAATGAGCATGGCTGAGCGATCTCGCTCTGTAACCATAACAGGCTTTATGCCTTATACTTTCAAGGTTTTTTTGATTCTGGGAGATGTCTATGAAGAAGTTGTTACCCGTTATTGCCGCATCCTCCTTGCTGTGGATGGGTGTTGCCGATGCCCATGGACCTACGCGTGAAAAGCACAGCGATTCGGTGGAAATCAATGCCGCACCGGAGGCTGTCTGGGCATTGGTAGGTGATTTTGCTCATCCGGAAAAGTGGATGCCGATGGTGGAAAGCACCACCGCGAAAGGCGGCAACGAGAAAGGCGCGACTCGTGAATTGAAATTCAAGACGGGCGGTTCGCTGAAGGAAGAATTGAAGAATATTGACGCGGAGAAAAAGGTCATTCAGTACAAGATTGTGGATCCGACCGAACCGGCTGTTTTTCCAGTCAACAATTATTCCGCAAAGATTACCGTCGAAGCCAACGGTGCTGGCAGCAAGGTGGAGTGGGATGCCGCGTTCTATCGCTGGTTCCTGAACAACAACCCGCCAGATGGTCAGAACGAAGCGGCCGCCAAAGCGGCAGTGGAGAAAGTCTTCAAGGAGTCTTTGGCCAATCTGAAAAATATTGCCGAACAGAAGTAGGGTCTGGATGACCGTCCGTTTGGGGCAATCAGGCACCAGGAGAGCGGGGTCTTTGGCCGCCGCTCTCTCGGTCAGTGCTTTGCTAGCTGTGTCGGAGGTGACTGCCGAGCCGTTCGCCTATATCACCAACCAACGGGCCAACAATGTATCGGTGATCGATACCGCCTCCCAAAGAGTCGTCCAGACTGTTGCCGTAGGCAAGAATCCAGCCGGTGTTGCCGTCAGCCGCGACGGGTCGAAGGTGGTGGTCACCAATCCGGATAGTTCGGAATTGGCCGTTATGGATGGGCGGAATCAGAAATTGCTGGCCTTGTTGCGTGTGGGTGAAGGTCCCTTGGGTGTGGCGGTCGATCCATCCGGGTTTCGTGCCTATGTGGCCGACTTTTATGGCCATTTTGTTTCTGTGATCGAGCTTTCCGATCTCAGCATCTTGAAACGCGTACCTGTGGGGCATTATCCGGCAGGCATAGTCGTAAGTTCCGATGGTACGAAAATCTACGTTGCGGAACGCGAGGATAATACCCTCTCGATCATCAATGCCTTGACTCTGACGGTTGACCGGACTGGCCAGGTTGGCCGGCATCCTTTTGGTTTGGCCTTCGATGAAAAGCTTTCCCGCCTTTATGTTGCCAATGTCGAGAGTAACGATGTCTCAGTCCTGGATGCGCATACGCTGGCGCCGATCAAGACCATCAAGGTGGGGGAAAGACCCTACGCCGTGGTTGTGACCCAGGATGGTGAACAGGCTTTCGTTACCAACCAGTATGACAGTTCCGTTTCGGTAATCGATGCCCGGAAGTTGGAGGTCACCGCAACGATCAGTGTGGGTGAATACCCCGAGGGTATTGCACGCCATCCCGATGGTCGGCATGTCTATGTCGCCAACTGGTTTGACAATTCTGTATCCGTCGTGGATATCTCTGCCTTGAAGGTGGTGAAGACCATACCTACCGATAACGGCAGCCGCGCCTTCGGTGAGTTCATTCCTGCGCGACCCTAAATGATGATCCCGAAAATGAGTAGCTACAGTTGAGTGATCATTGGTGCCCCCCTACTGGGCTGCCTTGAAACCATCACCGTAATCCAAATTCCATTTCGAGATTTCCAGGCGCTCTCAATCCAGTGATTTAAGCTTTGCTTGACTCCCCGATACTGACTGTCGGTGTCTTGCCATCGCCTTGAATTTGATAACAGAGACTGACCAGTTCCGGTGGCTGCGGGCGGCTCTCCATGTCTACCTTCAGGGTAAATGCCAACTCATCAGCCGCCAAGGGTTCGGCGCTCTTGAGTTGTAGATGAAGGACGTGTTGGTCCGCATCGGAGGGATCGTCAGCTTCCCTCGATCTTACCTCAAGCCGATTTTCCAGAATTTCCCAAGGAGCGCGGCAGTCCAGAATTTTGAATGTCGCGCCGGTGGCTTCCGCCACCTGCCGGGCTAGCACTCGATGCCTGTGCTTGAGGAATGTCGCATCCAGTATTACGTGATGACCAGAAGTCAGGATTTCTCGGGCCAGTTCCATGAGTTGTTCATAGACTTGATGGGTGGTTGAAGGGTCGTAACTGACTGATTTATCCGACAATCGTTTACGTTCTACATCGGAACGGATGCGAATGGCCGGCAATGTTGCCGCCAATTGCTCCGCCAGACAGGATTTTCCGCTGCCAGAGAACCCGTGGGTGATGAGCAAACAGGGCTTTTGATTTCGGATCAGACGTAGTCCGTAGTTCAGGTAATTCAGGCAATGGTTTAACAGTGACACCTGCTCGGCTGGGTTATGTGTTTGCTCGCGTCTGATCATGGCTACCTTGGCGCGCACCATGGCGCGATAGAGTCGGTAATAGTCGAGCAGTTTCAAACCCCGATAGTCGCCTGAGATCTCCAGATAGCGATTCAGGAAAAGGTATGCGAGTCGAGGTAAACCCCGGGCTTCGAGATCCATGACGGTGAAGGCGATTTCATTCATGGTGTCGATCCAACGAAGATCCAGGTTGAACTCGATACCATCAAAGAGACGCGGACATCCCTTGAGCAGAACAATGTTGCCGAGATGGAGGTCACCATGGCATTCACGCACGAATCCTGCTTTGGCCCGCGCCGAGAAGTCACCCTGGAGACGCTGGTTTTCCTGGTTCGTCCATTCATGGAGTGTGTTGAGTGTGGAGCGGTCAGCGGTTCGAGTAAGCTGGCGGTCTATTGACGAAAAGTTGGCTTCGACATACGCGTCTATGCATTCCTGTATTACAGAGCCATTGATGGAGTGTTCAGGGGTAATGGCATGATGGAATTCTGCGATGACTTTGGCCAGGGCAGTCACATGTTCTGGAAGAAGACGATGATCGTCCGCCATTCGATCGAATGAGAGCGCCGAAGGGAATCTCAGCATTTTCAGGGCATATTCGATAGTGGCTCCGGATCCCCCAATATGCGGTTCTTCCTTCGTGCCTGTGATGGCAAGCACCTCCAGGTAAAGTTCGGGTGAATAACGGTGGTTGAGTCTGAGTTCCTCAAGGCAGAATTGTTTGCGTAGTTCCAGCGTCGAAAAGTCCAGAAAGCTAAGTCGGACAGGCTTCTTGATTTTGTAGGCAAACTGGTCGGCCAGCAGAACCCACGATATGTGGGTTTCGGCGATTTCAATGCGGTGGATGGAAGAGGCTTCTGGGTAGGCGCCGGGCGAGAGCAATCCTTGAATGAGAGGAGGATAAGCGTTAGCTTGGTTCATCGTTACGCTTCCCATACTTGATTTCCCGTAACGCGGATAGCGGTTGGCCTATGATCGGGTACCGCCAACCCTTATTGAGTCGTGATGCTTCAGGGCGAAACATCAGGTCGTCAAGGTCACGGCGACTGGCAAGAAGAGAAGGGACAATATTGAGTTCAGCCGCTTTCTGCTTAATCAGGGCCGACATGTCCTTGATTACTGATCTGGTTTCCGGGCTGACTCTGGGTGCCCAGTAAGTGGGATCGATCAAGAAGTTTTCTTGCCTATCCGCTTGTTCGATACGCTCCATGAGTTGTAAACCCCACTGACGTTGTTGTGCCGATTCCATCCCCTTGAAGCGCGGAAGGATGACGGGATTAAGTCGGGAAGTGATACGGGCTATTTCGCAGAGGGATTCGTCCCGCAGAACCCAGTTGCGTGGCAGGTTGATTGCTTTAGCCGTCTCCTCTCGCCATGCCGCCATGGCATGCACCCGGTTTAGCTGTTTGGGGGTCAGTTCGGCTGCGCCTTTCACTCTTTTCCAGGCATCATCGATCGAATTGCTGTAGAGGGAAGGGTTGAGCAACGCGGCGCAGTCATCCTTTAACCATTCCAGTCGGCCCCGGCTATGGAGGCTTTCAAAGAGTTTTTGATACGTTGCGATCAGATAAGCGACATCCTCGCCCGCGTAACGCAACTGCTCTGATGACAAAGGACGCTGGGTCCAATCAGTGCGAGTATATGACTTGTCAAGGCGGACGTTGAAAAGTTCCTCCACGAGATTGCCATATCCGATTTGGTCGGGATACCCGGCCAAACCGGCGGCAATCTGTGTGTCATGCAAAAAAACTGGTAGGTGACCAAGCGCCGACAGAAGAACCTCAATGTCCTGGCGAGCAGAATGGAAAATCTTCAAAATATGAGGGCATTGAAAGATCTGACTCAATGGATCAATCGAAGTCAGGTTTTGTGGATCGATACAAAAAACCCTCTCCTCTGTCGCAATTTGTAACAGACAGAAGACAGGATGATAGGTACGTTCCCGGACGAACTCCGTGTCTACGCCAAGCCAGGTTGCAGATTGCAGGCTTCGGCATGCATCATCCAGTTCTCTGTCATGTTGAATGAATTCAATGCGTGTGTGTTGTTTCATTGATTTGCACATTCCTCTAGCGTGATCATCAGGATAATCTTCTTCTGTAAAGTTCGGTTAATGCGATAGGCAAATCGATGAGAATCAGCACACATTGAGTGAATGTTGTAATGTCGGTGATGGGAGAGGCTTGACACCCCTTCCTGAAGGGTTCACAATGATCGGCTCGTCACGGCGCCTGCGGAAGCGGGTAGTGACGGGGGGGTTGACAGGGACTTGGGTTCCGGTAGAATACCCGCTCTTAACGGCTTCGGAACGAAGCGAGCCGCTCTTTAACAAGACGATCAAGCAATGGTGTGGGCGCCCACGTTGATTGGGTGCAGAAAAAACACGCTGGA
>Ga0172373_10002811_pt1 | contig 26333 bp, 20 predicted proteins | sample Lak10m_2_FD_114546 | JGI IMG/M metagenome (GOLD analysis project Ga0172373, IMG submission 114546) | Freshwater microbial communities from Kabuno Bay, South-Kivu, Congo - kab_092012_10m | ecosystem: Environmental > Aquatic > Freshwater > Lake | place: Democratic Republic of the Congo...
GAATATGGGCCGGAAACCGCATAAGCATATGGCCTACAAGGCCTGCGCATAGCCGGTCAGGTCCTTAAGTTGAGAGGATTGGGGTGAACATGGAGTAGGGGCTCAATTCAGGCGTGGCCGGAGGAGGTACCCCAATACTATTCAAAACCATCGCGCTAACGGCTACACCGCAATAACCGAGGTTAATTTGTGATTCAAACCAGTTGGTTGATTGCCAATATGCGGCCTTAAACCGGCTACGCGCCAACATACGCTTTCCGGTCGGTGAATAAAGGGATACAAGCTCTGCGGGCAGAGGAAGTCCGGCTGTTAAATGCGGTTCCGCTTTCAGTCTGCTTGAAATCGCGGTTGATTCATCTGTGGAATGGGCTAGCAGAGGGCAGAGAATCAGGGCAAGGAATAATCGTGCGGTCCAAGCTAAGCGGGCGTGATTTGAATGATTCATGAATGACCTCTGGTTGTTGTGCAGGAATAATATTTGGTTGTCTTTAGCTAGACAAGATCAGTGTATTCACCGATTTCTTTCGCTGTCAAGCTCGTAGCCCGTAGCTGGGTTGCAGCAAAGCGGAAACCCAGCATTGCCGGGTTTTCGTTCATTTCCAACTATCCGATCAGCCCCTCGCGGCCAAAGGCGCGGCCGTCTTACGCCAATACTCGGATGCGGCGGCGATGCCGCTGCCGGGGGTGACCTTGATGCCGGCATCAAGCATGGCCATTTCCGAGCCGACGATGGCACTGGTCAGCATCAGTTCGTTGAGGTCGCCGAGGTGGCCGATGCGGAACACCTTGCCGAGGACTTCCGAAAGACCGGCGCCAAGCGACAGGTTGTAGCGGTGGTAGGCGTAGTGCATGACGTCGCGGGCGTCGAAGCCTTCCGGCACTACGATGGCGGTGACGCTGTTGGAGTACCACTTGGGGTCCTTGGCGCACATCTGCAGGCCCCAGCCGCCAACCGCACGGCGCACGCCTTCAGCGAGGCGGGCGTGGCGGGCGTAGACGTTGTCCATGCCTTCTTCCAGCAACAATTCGACCGCTTTCTTCAGCCCATAGAGCATGGGTACGGCCGGGGTGTAGGGGAAGTAACCGCCCGGGTTGTGGACCATGTGGTCGTGAATGTCGAGGAAGGCGCGGGGGCATTTGGCATGTTCGCGAGCGGCAAGAGCCCTCTGGCTGAAAGCCAGCAGGGCGAGACCAGCCGGTAGCATGAAACCTTTCTGGGTGCCGGCCAGGCCGACATCAACACCCCAGTCGTCATGGCGATATTCCAGCGAGCCAATGGCGCTGACACCGTCGACAAAGAACAGCGCCGGGTGGTTGGCGCTGTCCAGCGCCTTGCGCACGCCGGGCAGGTCGCTGGTGACACCGGTGGCGGTTTCGTTGTGGCAGATAAGAACCGCCTTGATGTCGTGGTTCTTGTCTTCCTTCAGGCGCGATTCCAGATGATCCAGCGGCACGCCTTCACCCCAGGGGACCTCATGGAATTCCACATCCATTTGCAAGCGCTTGGCGAGGTCGATCCACAGGTGGGTGAACTGGCCGAAGCGGTAAGCCAGTACCTTGTCGCCCGGTGAGAGGGTGTTGGTGATGGCGATTTCCCAGCCGGCGGTACCGGTGGCGGGGAAGATGAAGCACTGGCCCTTCTCGGTGCGGAAGACTTTCTTCAGGTTTTCCAGCAGCGGCGTGACCAGCTTGGGGAAATTGGGCGAGCGGTGATCCTCGGAGGGGACGTGCATCGCGCTGAGCACGGAATCGGGGATATTGGTGGGACCGGGGATATACAGGTGGTTACGGCCGGGCATGGGGTCTTCCTGGTTGGTGGGATATGGTGAAAATGACGCGGCCGGTGCGGATTTTTCTGCCCGCACCGGCCGAAATAAGGCGATGGAATGATGCCATAGCCGTCATTTCTGCTTCAAGGTCACGCGCTTGCGACGGCAGGCGGCTTATTCCTTGCGTGAACGTTCCTCATCGTGCCAGCGTTCCATACGCTCATCGATCACGGAGTTGAGATAAAAGTTGTTTCCGGCACTCCGCTTGGCCAACTGGAGTTGCAACAGAGCCGACTTGGTTTGCCCCAGTTGGTAATAGCCATCGGCATAGTAGAGATGGGATTCGCTTTCCATGCCCAGCTTGTTGTAAGTTTCCGCCATCAGTTCGTAAACATCCGGGGTGGCGGGGTGATGCTTGAGAAAGCCATGGAGCAGTTGTCGGGCCTTGGCTGCCTTATTGATATTGAGCAAAGCCCGAACGTAGTTCAGGGTCATCGCCTGGTTGTCAGGAAACCGCTCCAGTGCCAGTTCGTAAAGCTCGGCTGCCTTGCTGAAATTCTTGGCATCCATCTCGGTGGCCGCCAGGGCATTCATGAACTGCGACTGATGCGTGTAGGTTTTGACTAGGCGCAACAGGGTGGTCTTGGCCTTTTCGGTCTGTCCGAGCTTTGACTGGGCCAGTGCCGTGCCATACGCAATCACGTCCTGCTGTTGCGATGTGCCCCGATTCTGCATGGTGGTGAAGTAGTTCAGTGCGGTGCGCGGGCTGGGTGCGGTGGTGACTCTCAGCTTGGCTCGAATGACCTGATAGGCCATTGAATCCGGATATTGCTTGTAGGCAAAATGTTCGGAGCGGTCCCTTGTATCCGAGATACGGGCCACGGTCACGGGATGCGTCAATAGAAATTCTGGGGTTCGATTGCCGGCAAACCGGGTTGATTGCTGCATGCGCTCGAAGAAAGCCGGCATGGAGCGCGGGTTGAATTCGGATTTGGACATGATTTGCATGCCGACTCGATCGGCTTCCACCTCGTTGTCGCGGGTGAAATTGATCTGGTACTGCTGACTCATGCCCTTGGCGGCCATCATGGCGGCCATGGCGGCGTTGCCCCCCCCGCCGGCTGCGCCAATCAGCGCAGCCCCGAGCATCGCCAGTGCCGAGGGAATAGCCATGCGGCTGGCCGCCTGAAAGGTCTGGAACAGGTGGCGCTGGGTGACGTGGGAAATTTCGTGAGCGAGCACCGAGGCCAGTTCGCTCTCCTCTTCCGTCAGCAGAATAAGGCCGGAGTTGACGCCGATGTATCCGCCCGGTCCAGCAAACGCGTTGATAACCGGCTGGTTGACCACGAAAAAGGTAAACGGCGTGGCCGGTGCGTCACTGTTGGCGGTAAGCTTGGCGCCCAGGGATTGGATATAGTCCGTCACTTCAAGGTCGCTGTTAATCTCCATCTGCGAGTGGAGATTGCGATAGAAGGCGGCCCCCAGTTCGGCTTCCTGCTGCGGGGTCATCAGGGTGCCAGTGGGATCGCCGATATCCGGCAATTCGATGTCGGGCATGGCGGCCCGAGGGCTCTGGGAGTTAGCGCCCACCATCGTGGTGAGCATCAGGGCAGCAAGCAGGGCTTTGGGTTTTGGGGTCAAGCGAATTTGTCTGGCTAGTCGATTGATCAATAGTTTCCGATATTGGGCAGGTGCCCCAAGGTTTCAATCAGCCGCATGAAATACGCCATTCAGATCAAAGATAACCCGACGCGCTCGGAGTCGCCCCTAACCGGTTTGCAGTTTATCAAAGCCGCCCTGGCCATGGGCCATGAAGTCATTCAGGTCTTTTTCTATCAGGACGGGGTTTACAACGCTTTTCATTCTGGTGGTTTCGGGCAAGAGTCATTCCCCGGTTGGGAAGCCCTGAGCAGCGAGGCAGGCATTGACCTAGTGTATTGCACCTCCGCCGCCGAACGGCGTGGGCTTGTGAATTCTTGCCCCGGCTTCAAGGCGGGCGGATTGGGCTTGTGGGTGGACGCCTGTCTCCGCGCGGATCGGGTCATGCAATTCGGTGCCTGAATGAAAGTCAGGAAATTCCTTTTTCTCCTGAAGCGCCCACCGCAGGGCGTCGTCATCGATCAGGAACTCTTCGATCAGTTGCTGACCTTGTCGGCGTTTGATCAGGCGCTTAGCGTGCTGTTTTTGGGGGAGGGGATCTACCGACTTTTTGGCGATGCCAATGGTGGAGCTGAAAAAGCCGCCCATACTGGGCTGCTAGAAGCCTTGTCGTTTTATGGAATCGAATCTGTCTGGGTTGAGGCAGATTCTTTGCTGCAACGTGGCTTGAGTCTCGCTGATGCCTCAATCCAGGTGAAAGCGGCAAGTCGAGACATCGTTATGGCAATGCTGGCCGAATATGATGTGATTTTGGGGGACTAGTGACCGTACTTCATCTGGTGCATTCGCCGGCAGGATTCGCAGAGTGTCTTTCTCGGTTGAGCCAAGGAGATGCCGTGTTATTGCTGGAGGCGGGCGTGTATGCGTCTCTATTGCCGGCCGACCTGCCCGGGGAAAGGAGAGCCATGCTGAATGTCCTCGCTGATCACCTTACCTCGAGGGGAATCGCGGTAACTCGCGTGCAGCCCAATTTTGCCATCACCGATTTCGAGGGTTTTGTTGAACTGACGACCCGCCATCAATCGAGCGTGAACTGGCCATGATGACTGCCACCACGGAGGACGGCTTTCTGCAGGATGCCGGACTCTGGAACGAATCGGTCGCCAGGCATCTGGCCAGTCGCATCCCCCTGGAGTTGGCTGAGCCTCACTGGGAAATCATTGGTTTCATCCGCGAATACCATGACCGCTTTCGGCATCTGCCGAATAACCGGATGTTCGTGAAGGCCGTGGAGAAATCGCTGGGGCCAGAGAGGGGCAACTCGCGCTATCTCAACGCCCTGTTCGCCGGCAGTCCGGTCAAGTATGCCTGTATGGTGGCCGGATTACCCAAGCCGCCCGGGTGTATATGAGATCAACGGTAACAGGCCGCTGGCAGCAAACGAAGGAGGCATCGCGTGAAGTCCATGCACATCATTCTTTTGTCGGGCTTGGGGATAGCCTTGGCGATGGTGGTTTACCTGCTAACCAGCGTTCATGAAGGCGAGGAAGATTGGCAGCAATTTGTCGAGGCCAATCATTGCAGGTCCATCAGTACCGAAGACGGCAGTAATCGGGGTGGCTGGCGTTGCGACGATGGCAAGGTTCATTACCGCTGGCGACAACAGAAGTAGTCTTCCTGCTTGCTATGACAAGGTTGGATTCATGCTGCCATGGATGCTTGTCAATGATGGCACATCCTGCGTTGGGGCAAGATTTCGTGCCTTGACGATACCCAAGAGTCCTAGTAATTTAGTCGACCTTTTTTGATCCATTCGCCGGGTGTTATGACGCCCCGATTTTTTATGGCCAGGGTGAGGTTGCGTGAAGCTCAGCGGCGCTGAAATAGTAGTCCGATGTTTGAAGGACGAGGGTGTTGAATACATCTTCGGCTACCCCGGTGGATCGGTCCTGCATATCTACGATGCGCTGTTCAGGCAGGACGACGTCCGTCACATTCTTGTTCGTCACGAGCAGGGAGCCACTCACGCCGCTGACGGTTACGCTCGAGCGACGGGTAAACCCGGTGTCGTTCTGGTGACCTCCGGCCCGGGCGCGACCAATGCCGTCACCGGAATTGCCACGGCCTACATGGATTCCATCCCCCTGGTTGTCATCACCGGACAGGTTCCAAGGCCAGTCATCGGCAGTGACGCGTTTCAGGAATGCGACACCATCGGTATCACCCGCCCGTGTGTCAAACACAACTTCCTGGTCAGTGATCTCTCCAAGCTGGCGGAAACCATCAAAAAGGCGTTTTACATCGCTACCAGCGGTCGCCCGGGGCCCGTCGTGGTGGATATCCCCAAGGATATTACTGACCCCAACATCAAGATTGACTATGAATATCCCGCGTCGGTCTGCATCCGCTCCTACAACCCGAACGTCAAGGGCCATCGCTGGCAGATAAAGAAGGCGGTTGATCTGCTGCTGTCAGCCAAGCGGCCGATGATCTACAGCGGGGGAGGCGTCGTCCTGGGTAATGCTGCGCCGTCGCTGGTCAAACTGACGCGCTGGCTCGGATTTCCAATCACCAATACCCTGATGGGCTTGGGCGCTTACCCTGCGACCGATCGCCAGTTCGTCGGGATGTTGGGTATGCACGGCACTTATGAAGCCAATATGGGCATGCACGAGTGTGACGTGCTGCTGGCGGTTGGTGCGCGCTTTGATGATCGTGTTACAGGCAAGCTGGCACAGTTCTGTCCGCATGCCAAGATCATTCACATCGACATCGATCCCGCGTCCATCTCCAAGACGGTGCGGGTAGATGTGCCAATTGTCGGTGAAGTCGGGCCCGTAGTTGATGAGATGCTCGAGTTGCTGGAAGCATCCGGCGAAAAACCCGAGGCCGGTGCTCTGGCATCATGGTGGGAACTGATCGAGAAATGGCGCTCCGTGGATTGTCTGAGCTTTGATCGCACCAGCCCTCGCATCAAGCCGCAATACGTGGTCGAGCAATTATGGGAAGTGACCCGTGGGGACGCGTTTGTCACCTCCGACGTGGGCCAGCATCAAATGTGGGCGGCCCAGTTCTACAAGTTTGACCAACCGCGTCGCTGGATAAATTCCGGTGGGCTGGGCACGATGGGCTTTGGTCTACCATCAGCCATCGGCGTGAAGCTGGCCCATCCCGACTCTGATGTCGCCTGTATTACCGGCGAGGCCAGCATTCAGATGTGCATCCAGGAACTGGCTACGGCTTTGCAGTACCGGACCGGCATCAAGGTCATCAATCTCAATAACGGCTACATGGGCATGGTGCGTCAGTGGCAGGAATTCAGCTATGAAAGCCGCTACTCGCAGTCCTACCTCGAAACCATCCCGGACTTCGTGAAGCTTGCCGAAGCCTATGGACATGTCGGCATGCGCATCGAGCAGCCCGGAGATGTCCGGCCGGCACTGGAGGAAGCCTTCAAACTGAAGGACCGAACCGTCTTCATGGATTTCCTGACCGACCCGGCGGAAAACGTCTATCCGATGATCGAAGCAGGCAAGGCCCATAACGAAATGCGCATGGCCCCCGGGGTTTCTGTGGATCGGGAACTGTCATGAAGCGGCACATCATTTCCATCCTGATCGAGAACGAGGCTGGGGCACTGTCCCGGGTCGCAGGGCTTTTTTCCGCCCGTGGTTACAATATCGAGACGCTGACGGTTGCGCCGACTGAAGATGGGTCGTTGTCCCGCATGACGATTGTCACCTCGGGTAGCGACGAGATCGTCGAGCAGATCACCAAACAGCTCAACAAGCTGGTAGACGTCGTCAAGCTGATCGACCTTTCCGAATGCTCACATATCGAGCGCGAATTGATGATGGTCAAGGTTCGTGCATCAGGACCAATGCGGGATGAGGTCAAGCGACTCTGTGAGATTTTCCGTGGCAATATCCTTGACGTGACGCCGACAACCTATGTCATCGAAGTCACCGGCGAGAAATCCAAGCTCGATGCCTTTCTAAGAACCATCAGTGAAGACCTCATCATCGAGGTCGTCCGCTCCGGCACCACCGGCATGCTGCGCGGTGAGCGCGGTCTGCACGCCTGAATTTTCAATCTGAACGTATCACTATCCGAGGAACAAACATGCAGGTCTATTACGACAAAGACGCCGACCTTTCCATCATTCGTGGCAAGAAGGTAGCCATCGTCGGCTACGGTTCGCAGGGGCATGCACATGCCAACAACCTGAAGGATTCCGGTGTCGATGTGGTCGTAGCCCTGCGTCCCGGTTCAGCCTCGGCTGCCAAGGCCCAGAATGCGGGTCTTGCGGTTGCCGATATCCCCGAAGCGGTCAAGTCGGCTGATGTTGTCATGATCCTGGCACCTGATGAGCATCAGGCCAAGCTTTATGAAGAACAGATCGAACCGAACATCAAGAAGGGTGCGGCGCTGGCGTTTGCTCATGGTTTCTGCATTCACTTCGGTTTGATCCAGCCACGAGCCGATCTGGACGTCATCATGATTGCTCCCAAGGCGCCAGGCCATACCGTTCGCAGTGAATATGTGAAGGGCGGTGGTATCCCCGATCTGATCGCCGTCGCTCAGAATGGGTCCGGTAAGGCCAAGGAACTGGCTCTATCCTACGCCTCTGCCATCGGTGGCGGCCGGACCGGCATCATCGAAACCAGCTTCCGCGAAGAAACCGAAACCGATCTGTTCGGTGAACAGGCAGTACTGTGTGGCGGCGCGACAGCGCTGGTTCAGGCGGGATTCGAAACCCTGGTTGAGGCCGGGTATGCCCCCGAAATGGCCTACTTCGAGTGTTTGCATGAACTCAAGCTCATCGTTGACCTGATGTGGGAGGGCGGCATTGCCAACATGCGCTACTCCATTTCCAACACCGCTGAATATGGCGACCTGACCCGTGGTCCGCGCATCGTCACCGACCAGACCAAGCTGGAAATGAAGAAGATCCTGAAGGAAATCCAGACCGGCGAGTTTGCACGGGAATTCATTCTCGAAAATCAGGCGGGTGCCGCCACCCTCAAGGCCAAGCGCCGTCTGGGACGTGAGCATCCGATCGAAGAGGTCGGTGAGCGGCTGCGCGGTATGATGCCCTGGATCAAGGCCAACAAGATCGTCGATCAGACCAAGAACTGATCGGACCAAGCAACGATCAAGCAAAGGGTGGGCTGGTCTCACCCTTTATTGTTTGGGCTTGGCGGACATGGCTGTGGCCGCAAAATCAGCCATGATTTGCAAGGTTTTACTCAACCCGTGATGTCCGAATTTGTGATGGAACCCAATACTTCCAAGAAGAATCGACGACGCGGCATTTATCTGTTGCCGAATCTCTTTACCACGGCGGCCCTGTTCGCTGGTTTCTACGCCATCACCGCGGCCATGAATGGTCAGCATGAGGTCGCGGCCATTTCCATCTTTCTCGCCATGGTGCTGGATGGGCTGGATGGGCGGGTTGCCCGCCTGACCAACACCGAAAGTGCCTTTGGGGCCGAGTATGACAGTATGGCGGACATGATTTCATTCGGCGCCGCTCCGGCGCTGGTGATGTACTCCTGGGTCCTGTCCGATCTCGGCAAATTGGGTTGGGTGGCGGTATTCGTGCATGCCGCAGGGGCCGCGCTGCGTCTGGCCCGTTTCAATACCCAAATCGACACCCAGGACAAGCGCTACTTCCAGGGGCTGCCCAGCCCGTCTGCCGCCGCCATCTTGGCAGGCTTCATCTGGGTCTGCGTCACCCACAATATCGACGCGGATTCGGTCAAATATGTGGCTGTCGGACTCTCGATCTTCACCGGGTTGGTGATGGTGAGTAACTTTCGCTACTACAGCTTCAAGCAAATCGACTTTCGGGGCCGGGTGTCCTTCATCTGGGCCATCCTCATCATGCTGGTGTTCGCCTTCCTGTTCACCAATCCGCCTCTGGTGTTATTCGCGCTATTCACCTGTTATGCCATTTCCGGCTTGGTGTTGACGCTGGTGCTGCGCCGCCGCATGCGCTCGGAGCGGGGAGCCAAGGGTCAGGCGTAAGGCAAGCGGCTGGCTTGTCGGCAACCTGCTTGGCCTTTATAGTGAATCCATGCGAAATCGAATCTCCCCGATGCACAATTTCTCCCTTCCATTTTCTCCACGGAAACCGCTAATCAACGCGGTCTATCCCCTCCGCTTGTCTGGTGGGTTTTTGTTGGAATTCCTGCTGCCCTGAGGGGCAATCACGATATCCACACACAAGAACCATTGACCCTGAAGCCAGCAAGAGGACTTCCGCATGACCGACAAACTCATCATTTTTGATACTACCCTGCGCGACGGCGAACAAAGCCCCGGCGCATCCATGACCCGCGACGAGAAAGTCCGCATCGCCAAGGCGCTGGAACGCTTGCGCGTCGATGTGATTGAAGCCGGTTTTCCGGCCGCAAGTCCTGGCGATTTCGAAGGAGTCCAGGCTGTCGCCCGGACCATCAAGGACAGCGTGGTCTGTGGTCTGGCCCGCGCGCTGGATAAGGATATCGACCGAGCCGGTGAAGCCCTGCGGGATGCGCCCCGGTCCCGAATTCATACCTTTATCGCCACCTCCCCGATCCATATGCAGCTCAAGCTGCGCATGTCGCCGGAGCAGGTGATAGAACATGCGGTCAGGGCGGTGAAACGTGCCCGACAGTTCACCGATAATGTGGAATTTTCCCCGGAAGATGCGGGTCGGTCGGAAGAAGATTTTCTTTGCAGAATTCTCGAGGCAGTGATTGATGCTGGCGCGACCACATTGAATATCCCTGATACCGTGGGTTACAGCCTGCCGCATCAGTTTGGCGAGACCATTCGGCGGTTGCGTGAACGCATCCCCAATGCCGACCAGGCGATTTTTTCGGTTCATTGTCACAACGACTTGGGTCTGGCCGTCGCCAACTCCCTGTCTGCGGTGCTGAATGGCGCCCGCCAGGTGGAGTGCACCATCAATGGCCTGGGCGAACGCGCGGGAAATGCCGCCCTGGAAGAAGTTGTCATGGCGGTGACGACACGCAAGGATGTGTTTCCCTGCCATGTGGATATCGATACTCGCGAGATCGTCGCCTGTTCCAAGCTGGTTTCCAGTATCACCGGGTTTCCGGTGCAGCCCAACAAGGCCATCGTGGGTGCCAATGCCTTTGCTCATGAGTCGGGCATTCATCAGGATGGGGTGCTCAAGCATCGCGAAACCTATGAAATCATGCGGGCCGAGGATGTCGGCTGGACCGCGAACCGCATGGTGCTGGGAAAACACTCCGGACGTAATGCCTTCAGGACGCGCATGCAGGAATTGGGCATCGAATTCGGTTCCGAGGCCGAATTGAACGATGCCTTTTCGCGCTTCAAGGATCTCGCCGACAAGAAGCATGAAATTTTCGATGAAGATTTGCAGGCGCTCATCAGCGATGCCGCATTGGCTGCGGAAGAGGAGGGCGTGCATCTGGTCGCCCTGAAGGTGTGCTCGGAAACCGGTGAGATTCCCACCGCGTCTGTGACTCTGCGCGTGGATCATCAGGAATTGAACGGGACCGCCACGGGCGGTGGTGTGGTCGATGCCAGCCTCAGGGCAATCGAATCCCTAGTCGCTACGCAGGCCCAGCTGTTGCTCTATTCTGTCAATAACATCACGACCGGCACCGATGCCCAGGGCGAAGTGACCGTCAGGCTTGAGAAGGCGGGACGGATTGTGAACGGGCAGGGGGCAGATACCGATATCGTGATTGCCTCGGCCAAAGCCTACATCAATGCGGTCAACCGGCTGCGGGCCCCCAGCCAGCGGACACATCCCCAGGTGGCGGGCGACGTCTGATTCGGCAAGCAGGACGATGAGCTGTCCGGATTCTCGACTTGATCGACTGCGCACCATGGGGATTGAAGTCTGGACACCACGTGTTCCCGCGCCGCATGGCCCGTCCCCTTTTCAAAGCCAGTCTACCCCCGAGGATTCGGTGAACGAAGACAGGCCTTCCAAGATCCTCGACTGGGCGGAGCTTGAGCAGTGTGTACGGAACTGCACGCGTTGCAGTCTGCATGAAACCCGCACCCAAACCGTATTCGGCGTGGGCAGTCGGCAGGCAAAATGGATGTTTGTCGGCGAGGCTCCGGGGGAGCAGGAAGATCTTCGCGGTGAACCCTTTGTCGGTCGTGCCGGACAGTTGCTGGATGAAATGATCAAGGCGCTAGGCTTGTCTCGCGAGGAAGTCTACATCGCCAATGTCTTGAAGTGCCGGCCCCCGAAAAATCGTGATCCTTCGCATGAGGAAGCTGCCGCCTGTGAATCCTATCTGTTGTCGCAGGTTGCGCTGGTGCAACCGGCCATCATTATTGCTGTCGGCCGTATTGCCGCTCAGAATCTTTTGAAATCGACCACCCCCATCGGTAAGCTGCGGGGAGTGGTGCATGACTATCACTCGACCCCACTGGTGGTGACTTACCACCCCGCCTATCTGTTGCGTTCGCAGACGGAAAAGCGACGGGCATGGGATGATCTAAAACTGGCACGACGAACTCTCAGTCACACCTCCTAGACCCAGGCCCATGGATGCTTTGCTCGATCTTCTGGACAAGGCGCGCCGCTGGATACGCTACGATGCGGAAGCCGAGTTTTACTACAAACATTTTCCCAGTCTCGTGGACAAGGCCGAACTGATTCTTCGCCCTATGGAGCGGAGGGATATCGAAATCCTCGCCGGCATCGAGAGTACGGCGTATGAATTTCCCTGGGAGCTGGAAACATTCCGCAGTTGTTTCAAGGTCGGTTATCACTGCTGGATCGGAGAACGGGCCCGTGAGGTCGTGGGCTACGGTATTTCCACGATTGGCGGGGGTGAATCGCACGTGCTCAATCTTTGTGTGGCGCCTGGTTGGCAGGGCCGGGGGTATGGTCGGGTCATCCTGCAAAAGCTGATAGATGAGGCTACTCGATTCAAGGCCGACAGCCTGTTTCTCGAGGTTCGGCCCAGTAACCCCGCGGCCATACGGCTTTATGAGAGCATGGGTTTCAATGAAATCGGCATGCGCAAGGACTACTACCCGGCCAGAAACGGTCGGGAGAATGCCATTGTCATGGCGCGGGTGCTCGGATTACCCAGTGCCTAAGAGCATTTGAGGCGACCTTGTCTCATATGTATCCACCCCGGCATTGTTCTTTTCAAATGTCTGTTGCCATGTAATTTGCCACGGTGATATCGTGCTGCGAAGCCCGCACAGAGAATGTGGGCTTTCGTTTCCACTACAGGAAAACCCGATGAAGACACAGCAGCATTGGTTGGTTTCTCTGGTTTTCTGTCTCTTGTCCCAAGCAGCCCAGGGTTCTTCCTATGAAATCTGGGTGTCTCCGAATGGAAAGGATGCTGCCGGGGGGGGGAGTCAACGTCACCCTTTTCAGACGCTGCGGCGTGCCCGCGATGCCGTGAGGGCAAATAAAGGTCGATCAACGGGGAATGTAATCGTCCATATTCGTGGTGGTACTTACGCCCCGCAACCCACGCTTGAGCTCACTGCAGAGGATTCAGGACGCAATGGATACGATATTGTGTATCGGGCGGCCCCTGGCGAGCACCCCATCATCTCCGGTGGCGTGAAGGTTACGGGTTGGGAACTGCACGATCAGAGTCTTGGTATATATCGTGCGCATGTGGGTGCGGTAAGTTCGCGTCAGCTTTACGTCAACGGACAGCGAGCAACCCGAGCGCAGACCACGCCCTATCCCGCAGGCTTTCGCCCCGGTTTTTTCTGGCTGGGTTTTGGCATGAGCGACCCGATCGGCATTCAATTCATTCCCACACCCTGGCTGAATCCGTTCGGTTGGTATGATCCCGCAACCTGGAATCAGGCGCCCACCGATCCCCGGAAGATCGAGGCGGTGATTCAGACACAATGGAAGATGATGCGGGTACCGGTCGACACTATCACACCTTATCCTGAATACACCGCCGTTTTCCAACCCGACCAGTCCACCGGGTTGATCAAGATGCGGGAACCGGCCTGGACCAATGCGAACGTCTTTGTCGGACCGGACGGCCAACCCGGTGTCTGGAGTTTCTGGCAAGTCTCTCGATTCGAGAACGCCTACCAGTTTCTGGACGAACCCGGAGAATGGTACCTGGATGAGCAAAGAGGCGACCTCTACTACATTCCTCGTGAAGATCTGGCGACTGCCGATGTGGTACTCCCCATACAGGAATGGCTGATCAGCGGGCAGGGCAGCCTGGAAGCCCCAATCGAGCATATCCGCTTTGAAGGACTGACTTTCTCCTATGCCACCTGGCTTGGCCCCAGTTCGGACGATGGCTATGTGGCCGATCAGAGTGGCTTCCATCTGACTGGTTACGGTCATCCGACCAATGTCATCGGACACGACCCCAACGATACCCGCACCCCTGGTAACGTGGCCTTTCGGTATGCCAGGAACATTGTGTTTCAAGGCAACACATTCGAGCACCTTGGCGCGGTTGGGCTCGATTTCGGCACGGGGAGTCAGAAAAACCATATCACCGGCAACCGTTTTATCGATATCTCTTCAGCCGCCATACAACTGGGCGGAGTAGAGACGGTGGATCACCATCCTCAATACCCGCAGCAGGAAACCCGGTACAACCGGATCACGAACAATCTGATTCGGCAGGCAGGGCGCGAATACACCGATGCCGCCGGGATATACGTCGGTTTTACTAACCATACCCGAATTAGTCACAACAACATCAGCGATGTGCCCTGGTCTGGCATTGCCATCGGCTGGGGTTGGGGACTGTTGGACGATCCGAGTTTCCCCGGGGCCCCGGGAGCGGTTCCTGGCCAATGGGGCATCTGGGACACGCCGTCTACCAACCATGACAACCGGATTGTTCGGAACCGTATCGATAACTTCCTCAACGTCTCCTGGGATGGAGGAGCCATCTATACCAACGGCTTCCAGGGCACTTCCTATGCACATGGATTGCTGATCGAAGGGAATGTTGCCAGCCACAAACGACCCGACGGTGGTGGCAATACCTGGTATACCGATGCCGCCAGTCGCTTCATTACACTAAGGAAAAATGTGTCGCTGGATAACTCGCGTGGCGAAATGTATTTTGGCCCGGCACCGGCCGTACTGGATCCCTTGCCCTACAGTTCGCTGCCAAGCCTGGCGAACGGAACCCCCTATGGCGGCGATTTTGGTGGCTGCGTGACCTATGGCGACATTCGCTATAAAGGTAACTACGCCTGGTACCTGACACCGTTCTTTTTCTACGATTTCTGTCCCGCCTACACGGATTCAGCGGGGGTTCATCCGATCAATCAGAGTCTGAGGGGTAATCGGATAATCAAATCAATCGGAGAGGTATCCCTTCGGCTTTTGCGGAATGCTGGGCCGTTAGTTAACCCCTAACCCAATAGAGTTGAAAAAGTTTCGAGGGTGGCACTGGACGCAAGTCACGACTGGTGGGCAACCCAAAGGCATAATTGAGTGTAGAGAAATTCCCCAGAGGAGAACAGCAATGAAACATGAGCAGGGAAGTAGTGGCCTATTTTGTCAACTCTTGGGTTGGCGTTTTTTATGGTTTCTGGCGGGTTTCATGATCGCAAGCCGGGCGTGGTCTGCTTCGGTGCCTGAACCGCCGACCAATCTAACGGCTGTGTCGGGTTCCACCTCTGTAAGGGTAACGCTTTATCCGCCAAATAATAATGGTGGAGCTGCCATCACCTCGTATACAGTAACTGCCAATCCGGGTTCAGGCACATGTTCCCCCCCGATACCCACCGGTCCAACAACCAGTTGTACTGTCACCGGACTGACTAGTGGAACCACCTATAGCTTCACGGCAACGGCAACCAACTCGGTGGGAACCAGTAACGCTAGCGACCCCGTCAGCGCAACGCCCGACATTACAGTTCCGGGTAAGCCAACCAATATGACGTCTGTTCGCGGAAATGGGGCTGTCGGCGTTCAGTTTTTTGCGCCAACTGATGATGGTGGCGCCAGTATCACCTCCTATACGGTGACTGCAACCCCTGGTAATCACATGTGTAGTCCTCCGCTGGTTGGTCTGGGAAAACAAACCAATTGCACGGTTAGTGGGCTGACCAATGGCACTCAATATACGTTTACAGCCACTGCCTCAAACAGCAAGGGTACAAGTGACAACGCCAATTCGATCCAGCAGACCCCGTCCGACAACATCCCCTCAGCCCCTTCCGGGGTCTCGGCTATAGCAAGTAATGCTCAAGCAATCATTACTTGGAACGCCGTGAACTGGAACAACAACACCCATATTGATAATTACACGGTAACCGCATATCCAGGTAACCAACAGTGTGTAGCAAGCGCGCCTACTGCAACGACTCAGCCAGCGACCACCTGCACCGTATCAAACTTGGTAAACGGCACGAGCTACACTTTCAAAGTGGTGACCAATGTCGGAGCACTAGCAAGTCTGCCGTCGGAGCCCAGCAATCAAATTACGCCCAGCAGTGAGGTTCCGGCTACGCCCACGAATGTTTTGGCCACGTCTGGTAATGCCACGGTAACGGTTACCTGGGATGCCCAAAGTCCCCAACCCACCGGCTATGAAGTTCAGGCCTGGTCGGTCAGTCCACAACCCGGTGGCGGCTTCACGACCCCGGTCTCTACCGGGATTTCGTGCGTGCCAAGTCCTGCCACAAACCCGACATGTACCTTTCCGACGGGTAAGTTGACTGTGGGGCTTTGGTACGAATTTACGGTAACTGCCCAAAACAGCGATGGAATAAGCGTACCTTCGACTTACAGCAATGCCGTGCAGCCTTATGGTTTGGTGACATTCAATCTACAGGATTTAACTCAGCTCTCAAACAACTATCAGATATATGTGACTGGGTTCTCCACGGCGGGACCATACATGCTTACTGCGGATGGATCATTTTCAAAGTTTCCCCATGCTACCGGGACTCTATCCTGTTTCAGATACCCTCAGGATATTAGCAAGATCACCATCGATAGCCGTCAAAACAATATTAGTGCGCGCGTCTATTATTTTGTGGTTAGTAATACAGGCACCTATACAACGCCATGTGAACCAGGCGACGGGCAGTCTGGGCTTTTCGCTCAACCTGATAGTTTTACCTATACGGACAATGGGGCAAAGGTTTCTACCCCGGATCCTTCCGTGGTGCTTAGCGGCTTAATGCCGGCATGGACCTTCTCGGAAATCGGCACGAGTTCCACCAATGCGACCATTGACCTTTCCCAGGTCGACTTTTTTTCATTCCCCATGAACACACAGGCTCAGGTAACATCAGGTCCTGAAATAATCGGTAACCCGATCGGTGAGGATAATCCGGCCGCTGTTGTCAACGCTACTGCTATCTATGAAAACTACCGGAAATACTTCAATACACTAGCCGAGAAAGCAAATGGTGGCCAATCTTGCGTCCAAGACTCCTCACCCATTGCCTGCGCTTTCCTGGACTTGTTGCAACCTATAAACAATGCTCCGGGGTCGCCTTACGTTATTCAGAATCCTGGCGGGTATCTTGGCATGGTGAATCAAGCAGGTTCTCAGGTGAACTCCAGTAGCCCACTCAATACCCTGTTTGATGGTTTGATCACCAATATCTGGTCAGGCTCCTATCGTCCCTTGACACTGGATAGCGGCGGCTATCTTGGCGGCACAGACTCGGCCAATGGTGTGAGTGAAGATGTATTTGTGAGTTCACAAATTAAAATGAACTATCCCGGGTCCTCATATCCGGTAGATGCTCTAAAATTCGTCGGCAATACGACGAATTATGTCGCTTATGTGTTTGACCCGACGGCTGTTTCGACTGGCTGTAAGTCCGGGAAAATTACTTCCGCCATCTGTGGCGATGCCTTGAGTGGCGGTTATCAAGTGTTTGCCGGCGCCGGTGTCTTGCGGTCACCTAGTTGTGAGGAATACAACTCCCTTTTGGCCGCTGGGATTTCGGGCACGGCGGTGAGTAATTGCAACAACCTTCCTACCCCCCCACCAGTAGATCTCGCCAACTATCAGGCTGTTGCCGGGCGTCTTGGATTTCTGATATCGACCGCCTTGAACCGAGGTGTCGGCAATATTTCATGCACTGGAGATACCTGGACGTGCTGGCAGGATGAAACGAAGTGGTATCCGACGGATTCAACATCGCAATACACTTCTAATACATTAGTACAGAACCTGTTTTCCCGGTGGATACATACGGCCGCAATCAGTGGTACGCCAATTTTTGTTCAACCGCCATCCGCCGTGAAGTCGGCCGGTGGCAAAACCATGGGCATGGCCTATGGTTTTTCCAATGATGAAAACCCGACACCCCCTATTGACTCTACGAATCCGCAGCCCGAGGTCCCGTCTAAATTCGACTCCACAGTCTTGTTCGGCGTCACCACAAATACGATCACGTTTGGTCCGTGGACATCGTCATCCTCAGCGCCACAATTGACCGTCAATGTGACAGGGCAAGGAACAGTGACCAGTTCTCCTGCGGGCATTGCTTGTGGTACGAGTTGTCTGTCGAGCTTTACTCAAGGCGAGACGGTTCAACTGACGGCACAACCATTGGCAGGTTACGTTTTTAGTGGCTGGACAGGCGGTTGTAGCGGTAGCGGCACCACCTGCATGGTGACCATGAGCTCCTCCAAAATGGTACAGGCGACATTTGTTGCCTACGCGCCGGGGCAATTTGCGCTCAACGTGACTGTCGCTGGAAAGGGGACAGTATCGGGGGGTGGGATCAACTGCCAACCTGCCTGCAGTGTCGCAGAGACGGCTAATAGCGTTATCAAACTTACGGCGGCCCCTGTCGCCGGTGCCAGCTTCACCGGTTGGTCTGGCGCTTGTAGCGGCACATCGCTGAACTGTCAGGTGACCATGTCACAGCCACAATCAGTACATGCCAGTTTCAAAACGGATAAGCAGTCCACTCTCACTATCAGTTCGCCAGTGGTTGGCGGGACGGTGACCACCCAGCCGGCGGGTATCAACTGCGGAAAGGTGTGTGTCGCGCCTTTTGAAAACAACCAAGAAGTCACTGTGATCGCCCAGCCTTCCGCGGGTTATGTCTTTGCCGGATGGACTGGTGCCTGTACCGGAACTCAGTCGTGCGACCTGACCATGAACGGCAACCAGACGCTGACGGCAAAGTTTGCCGCCACTCCGCCACAGACGTATTCGCTCACAGTCCATGACATGGGTTCCGGTACAGTGATTAGTAACCCCGCGGGTATCCAATGCGGCAGCAACTGCAGCAGTGTCTTCACGGCAGATAGTCAGGTGACCTTGACGCCGACCCCGTCCGCAGGGTTCCGCTTCTCCAGTTGGGGGGGAGCCTGCTCCGGCAGTGGTGCTTGCGTCGTCGACATGGAAAGCGAAGAATCGGTGACCGCCACCTTCGTCTCTTCGACACCAACCACCTCGAGCATCAGCGGCAGTGTTAGCATGCCTGGAACCTCGGGTAGTGTCACACTCGCCTTGATACCCGGCGCTCAAAACTCAGGTAAACCAAGTCAAACCGTGTTGCAGACGGTTACTTCAGGACCCTACACGTTCTCCGGACTGAATAATGGCGAGTACACATTGAGCATCGTGGGACTCTCAAAACAGAAGCTCCTTTGCACTTTTGCTGCCAATCAGTCGCTGACGGCGCCGCCCATCATCATTGCTGATGCCGACAGCACCGGAAATACGGTGAACTGTCTGGCAGCGACAAAAGGCTACAGTGTGGGTGGTCTGGTTTCTGGCCTTGATCCAGGCAAGGCGGTCTCGCTTCGAAATAATGGAGGGATCAGCCAGGGTGGTTCCACCCTAAGCGTGAACAATCCGGGCCCACAGCAGTTCCTGTTTGCCAATCAGGTAGCCAATACCAGTGGCTATGCGGTGACGATCAAAACGCAACCGCCGGGACAAACCTGTGTGGTGGCACAAAATGGCACCGGTACCGTTGGCAGCCATGGCAAAAGTCTGGCGGTGGGTGTGTCTTGTCAGAAAAAATCCACAGCGTTCTCTATTGGTGGCTCTGTGACGGGTTTGCCGAACGGACAGACGGTAGTCCTCCTTGATAACGGCAGCGATACGCTTCCCGTCAATGGGGTAGGAGATGGTCAACCTGGCGTCGCCTTTATCTTTGCCTCAGAAATCAGTAATGGCAATACGTATTCAGTCAGCATCCAGACGCAACCCGCCGGGTACCATTGTTCCGTCCTGAACGGCAGCGGCATCGTCAATGGCAGTGATGTGACCAACGTAGAAGTGGCCTGTAAGGATGATCCCGCCACTTATCAGATATCGGGTACAGTTTATGGCCTGCAGAATGGTCAGACTGTGAGCGTTCAGGAGGGGTCTTCTCAGCCACAAGTTCTTACACCGATGTCCACGACCTATTCATTTAATGGTCTGCTATCCGGAAGTGCCTACAGCTTGAGCGAATCCTCGGCTATGGCTGATTGCAGTTTTGATGGCCCCAATCCTGCGTCGGGAATTATCAGGTCAAATGTGGAGGTCAATCTAACCTGTGTTACTCCGCCAACGATGCCGATGTTGAGTGTTCAGAACAGTGGGCCCACAAATGTCTTCCTTCTGAACCGGAGTCAGGCGGCCGTTGTTCAATTAAACGGAGGGCAAACTGCGACTGTATGGGGGGGGGCTAGCGGGCCAACGACTATCGACCCCTTTGTGAAAGGATTTGAATACAACGTACATTCGATCGGTCAATCCAAAGGTGAAGACTGCGATCAGTTCGACGATAACACCGACCCAGGCACGCTCGTTAAGGACACCACCATAGCGTTCATGTGCACAAATGTAGGTGCTGGTGCCTACCCGGGTGAATGTGCCGGTTTGTATAACAATAACAATGACCAACCCATGCCGGCTTCACCAGGCAGTTTATGTGCGCGTGGGATGACCAGTGGGGCCGTTCAATTGACCGATGGTCGCTGGCAATGGCGCTGCTCGGGTTCGGGTAATCCGAAGGTATTAAATACTCCTGCAGGCCCCCAATGGCAGGGCACTGCGACTTGCTACAGCGCTTCCTACAACAAGCCTGATCCAGGCAAGAAAAATCAGGCTCCGCTATGGATCAGTCCCAGCAGTTGGTCCATCAGTGCAGGGGGAAGCCAGACGTTCACCGTAGAAGGCGGGAGCGGCACCGGAGATCTCTATGTGCCAGGTGTCGAATCGGTGGGGCATGCAATCTGTTCGGTACAGACGCGTGTCAACAATTCTGGTTATCGCATCGTTGCGACAAAGGCGCCGAATACCAAGGGTAATGGTGCTTGCGTAGTCTGGGCCAAGAAAATGGGCGACACCACCTACTATGACGTGGCCGCCTCTCCAACGATCATCAATGTAACGGGCCAATAGTTTGGTGCTTTGATTCTTACCCGGGCAAATACTGAAAGCGCCCGGGTTAAATCTTTGAATGATGGGCGCCACTGGCGCCCATTTTCAGTAGACAGCGGATCAAAAGATGAAGTAATGGGCGATAATCCCAGATCGTTTAGTAGCAAAAAGACCCATGAACAACGAATTTGATGTCTTGATTGTCGGTGGTGGGATGGTGGGGGCGACGTTGGGCTGTGCCCTGGGAGGAACGGGCCTTCGGGTGGCGGTGCTGGAGGATTCCCCACCACAGGAATTCGATGCTGAGCAGCCCTACGATTTGCGTGTGTCTGCCGTAAGCATTGCATCGGCCAATATTTTGAAGACCCTTGGCATCTGGCGCGGAATTGTCGCCCGAAGGTTATGCCCTTACCGGAGGATGCGGGTCTGGGAGGATCAGGGCGATGTCGAATTTCGAAGCGAGGAGATCAATGAGCCGGTCCTCGGCCACATTGTCGAAAATCGCATCATCCAGTTGTCTGCACTGGAGCGTCTGAAGGATTTCAGCAACGTAACGCTGCTGTCCTCTATGAAAACAAAAAACATCAGTTACGCTGCCGCAGGGTCGACGGTGGAACTCGAAGATGGTCGAGTGCTCAAGGGCAGACTTCTGGTCGCTGCCGATGGTGGGTTCTCCCGTGTGCGCCAAGCCGCGGGTCTGGGTGTGAGTGGCTGGGATTATGAGCAGCACGCGTTGGTATTGACAGTTGATACCGGTTACGGACAGCAGGACATCACCTGGCAACGGTTCACCCCGGTAGGTCCGCAGGCGCTGCTGCCTCTTCCCGGCGCCCACGCCTCGCTGGTCTGGTACAACACTCCGGAAGAGGTCAAACGTCTGAAAGCGCTCCCGGATCAGGAGTTGCTCGGGGAGTTGGTGCAAACCTTTCCCGACTGTCTGGGCGAGATCAAGGGCATCACGGCCCGGGGTAGTTTTCCGCTGCGTCGTCAACATGCCCTCCGCTACGTCAAGGAGGGCGTGGCCCTGATTGGCGATGCCGCACACATGATTCATCCTCTGGCTGGCCAGGGCGTCAATATCGGCCTGCTTGATGCGGCCGCCCTGGCGGAGGTGCTTATTTCGGCCAACAAGCGAGGTAAGGACATTGGCGCTGCGACAATACTGTCCAACTATGAATCCATGCGTCGCCGCAACAATTTGCTGATGATGACGGTGATGGATGCGTTCTATCGTGCCTTCGGAAATCCCCATGCGCCCTTACGCTGGGTCAGGAACCTGGGGCTGGGCATGGCGGAGCGACTGAAACCCGCCAAGAAATTGGCTATGGGCTATGCTATGGGCTTGAGTGGATCCCTGCCCAAATTGGCTCAGGGTGAAGCCTTGTTGGGATGAATCACGGTCAACGCCTAATACCACCTATAGAAGGGAATTCAGATGAAAACACCTACATTTTTGCTCGTTACCGGATTCGTGCTGTTCTCCGGATGTGCCACCTATACTGGCTGGCAGCCGGTATCGGATACCCGCAATGACCCGAACGCCGCCAATCTTGCCCGCGACACGGAAGAGTGCAAAACACTGGCCGCTGAAGCAGGCTCTCCCGGCACCGAAGCCGCCAAGGGTGTGGTTGCCGGCGGATTGCTGGGTGCCGCAGCAGGGGCAGCGATTGGTGCAGTCGCCGGCAATCCCGGCAGTGGTGCAGCCATTGGTGCCGCTGCCGGCGGCATCGGTGGCGGAACCTACACCGGCGTGAGCGGCGACGATCAATATAAGCGTGCCTATATCAATTGCATGAAAGGCCGCGGCCATAACGTCATCAACTAACCCTAAAAAGCTTGCCGCCCATTTCCGTATGGAGCGGCAGGCTTGCTTGCCTGATGCCTGCCCATAATTTTCTCTCCTTCCCATGACCAGCCTGGTCGAACTACTTCGGCAATCTGCGAGTGATTTTTCGCAGTATCCAGCCGTGATTGGCGGGAACGTCACCTTAAGTCATGAGCGACTCGATCACTTGTCTGACAGCGTCGCCAACGGCCTCATAGCCCGCGGTATCGAACCTGGTAACCGCATCGCCCTTTATTCGCCGAACTGTCCCGAATTTGCGGTCCTGTATGTGGCTATCCTCAAGGCTGGCGCCACGGTGGTCCCGATCAACCTGCTGATCGGTCATCGCGAGGTCAACTATGTACTGAACGACTCCGGTGCGAGCGGATTGCTGTTTCATCATCAGCTTGCTGATCGGGTTGGCTCGCTTCAGGAAGAAGTCCCCGATCTCAAATTTGTTGGCCGAATTGGTGCGGGGGACGATCCGGCTGAGACACTGGCCGATCTGCTGACGGAAAGTGCGGTGCCACCCGTATCGTTACCTGATCCCGACCGGGCACTCGCTGCCATTCTCTACACTTCCGGCACCACGGGCTTTCCCAAGGGGGCGATGCTTTCCCATGCCAATCTGGTCGCAAATACCCGAAGTGTGCATGCCGCGATGAAATGGCGATCGGGGAAAGATCGGGTCTTGGTTGTCCTGCCGATGTTTCATGCCTTTGCTGCAACCGTCGGTTTGTTGACCCCACTGACGAATGGCTGTGCCCTGATCGCCGTGCCGCGCTTCGAGCCTGACGCCGTCGTCGAGGCCATTGACCGACATCAGGCCACGATCTTTCTCGGGGTGCCCAGCATGTACGCCGTTCTGCTGCGATTGCGGGATGACAAGCTGGCTTTGCTTCAATCCCTGCGGTTTGGCATTGTCGGCGGCGCTGCCATGCCGGTGGCGACCTTGCGGCAATTCGAAGAACGAACCGGGGTTCCCTTGTATGAAGGGGATGGGCCGACCGAGTGCTCGCCGGTGACCTGCGTGAATCCGATCGGTGGCCTCGTCAAACCCGGCACCGTTGGACTGCCGGTTCCCCAGGTGGAAATGAAGATCGTTGATGACGAAGGGCAACAATTGCCTGATGGCGAAGTCGGCGAGATTGCAGTGCGCGGACCAAATGTCATGAAGGGATACTGGAAACAGCCGGAGGCCACAGCTGAGGTGTTTCGTGGGGGGTGGTTCCTCACCGGCGATCTCGGGACTCGCGATGAAGATGGCTACTTCAGTATTGTCGATCGCAAGAAGGATCTGATCATCGTCAACGGCATGAATGTCTACCCGCGCATGATCGAGGAGTTGCTCCATGCCTATCCGGGCATTCGCGAAGCGGCGGTGATAGGCGAACAGAGCGAACTGCACGGCGAAGTCCCGGTGGCCTATCTGGCAGTGGATGAGCACCTATTCACGGGTGATAAAGCGTTGCGGGAGCATTGCCGCCAGTTGCTGGGCCGTCATCAGGTACCCAAGCGCTTCGAAATTCTTGAGGAGCTTCCCAAAAATGCCGCCGGCAAGATCATGAAGCGTGAATTGCGCAAGCATGGGGAAATTGAGAGGGGAATCATCGACTTGTAATCGGAATGGGTTGCCTTGCCCGATGCTCTGGCGCTCAATCCCGTGAACTTCCTCAAGGCATCACTGACGAACCCTAACCATTTTGGGTGGCCGGGCTGTTGTAAAAAACGATAAGCTACCCGCTGACTACAGAACAATAACGATAAGGGTTAAACCCATGCTGTTTTTGAGAGGAGCCTTCGGCACCGCGCGTCATCGATTCGGCCTTGCCGGCCATCTAGCCGCTAACCATCGTCTCTACGAATTCCTCTTTCTTGCTCTTGTTGTTGTGGGCATGTTTTTCCCTGGCGGGGAATTGCTTGCCCACGAACGCTGGATTTTGACCCCGGAGCAGATGCTCGCATGGAGTGAAAAGCCCACTCCGGAACTGTGGAGTACTCTCACCTGGCTCAACGGGGCCATGATTCTGGGTTTCTTGCTCTTTACCATTGGCTGGATTCGTCTGGGGTTTACCGGGGCGAGAGAGCTTTTTCCGGATTTGCAGGCGAGGCTGGGATCCTTTGGCTATCTGGTGGCTCCGGTCCTTCGCTTTTGTCTGGCCTGGGTGCTGATTTCCTCTGCCTTTGGCCTGGAGCCACGTTATGGTGTCGAACGACTCGCCTCGCCTACACTCTTCGCCCCGGACCTCGAACTCGGCGCCACGGTGCCGGGCATGCTCGGGTTGCGCTGGTTTGAATTTGCCCTCGGCATCGGTTTCCTGCTCGGTATCTATGTCCGGTTCTGCGCCGTAGGGCTGTTACTGCTGGCGCTGATTGGCACCCTTCTTTTCCAGTCCTCTATTTACTCCTATGCCGGAGCATTGATTGGTGTAGGCATTTATCTTCTGTGCCAGGGGCCAGGGAGCTACTTTCTGCCACTGCCGACCCACCCCAGGTTTTTGGAGATTCAGGCTGAACTGGCCAGCGTTCCGCGACAGCGGGCCCAGGCCATCATGCGGGTACTGACGGGGATCAACATCTTCTACCTGGCCGTGGCCTTCAAGGTGTTTCAGCCCAATCTGGCCATCGCCATCTTGACGATCCACGACATCCGGCTGGTGGGACTGTCTCCTGAAATCAGCACGCTGCTGATGACACTGGTCGAGTTTACGGCCGGTATCCTGATCATTGCCGGAATTCTGTTACGGCCCCTGTCACTCTTTTTCCTGGGCGCATTTCTATTGTTCGCAGCTCTTTTGCCCGAGAGCTGGATGGCGCATGCGCTTTTCTATGGCGTGATGCTTTCCTTTTTATTCAACGGTGCGGGACATTTCGCCATGCCAGAAGCGAAAGACAAGACAGCCAACATAGTGATTGTTGGCGGAACGGTAGCGGCCATTCATGCCGCGATGAAAATTGAGCGTCTGATCGGGCAGTACTCAAATGTGAAGCTGACTCTGATACATGATCAACCCAATGTTCTCTTTTATCCGCTCTTGCCCGAGGTGATAGGCGGGACCATGCAGCCAGGAAATTCAGTCAATCCTATTCGCCGGGTACTCCCGCAGACACGGGTGATTTTGGGCGAAGTCTTGGAAATCAACAGCGCCGACAAGTTTGTTCGGGTTAATGGCATTGATGAAAAGCCACTGCAGATTCCCTACGATGAGCTGATCCTGGCCCTGTTCCTGACCCCCAATCTGAATCGTTATCCTGGGCTCATGGCCCATGCCATTCCGATCAATTCGGTTGGGGATGCCCTGCATATCCGCAAGCAGGTCATGAATCGGGTCGAACAGGCGGAACTGGAGGAGTCGGATGACTTGCGTGAGCGCTTGCTGACCTTTGCGGTCATCGGTTCCGGGCAGCGCGCCTGCGCCACGGCGGAAGAAATCAACGCCATGCTTGAAACGGCCCAGCCATCCTATGGAGTGCTGCGGGACAAGGGTTGGCGAGTTCACCTTTATGAAGACATTAAGGTACCGTTTAGTGATTTCGAGGCCAATATCAAGGCGCGTCGCGATCGGGAACTGGTCAAGGCAGGGGTGCGCTTGTTCCCCGATCACGAAGTGGCGGCGGTCACTCCCGACAGCATCGTGTTTGCCGACGGAGAGCGCCAGCCGGTCGGTTTGGTCGTGAACAGCTGCTTCACCATGCCCAAGGCTCTGGTGGACGGGGAAGCCCTGATCTGGCCGCCGGCGACCGAGGCCGATTTGCGGCTGAAGGATCATCCGCACATCTGGGCCACCATGGCGTGTTCCGACCAGTTGCAAGGTC
>Ga0172373_10002812_pt1 | contig 26327 bp, 22 predicted proteins | sample Lak10m_2_FD_114546 | JGI IMG/M metagenome (GOLD analysis project Ga0172373, IMG submission 114546) | Freshwater microbial communities from Kabuno Bay, South-Kivu, Congo - kab_092012_10m | ecosystem: Environmental > Aquatic > Freshwater > Lake | place: Democratic Republic of the Congo...
ACTCCAAAATCATCAGCAAAAGATTTCTTAACGTTTAGTATTAATGGTAAGTCAGGAGTTATAGGTACTAACACTATATCCGTAGTATTAGCATCTGGTACATCATTAACAAATTTGACACCTATTTATACTACGTCTGATAAGTCTACAGTAACTTCAGGAGCAAACACGACAAACTTTACAAATCCTGTTGTTTATACAATTACAGCTGAAGATGGAACGACAAAAAATTATACAGTAACCGTAACTGTTGATTCGGGTAATCCATCTTCTGGTGCAGATATTACAAACTTTGGTTTTACTAATCCTAATGTAACAGGAGTAATTTCAGGAACTAATATTGCGGTTTCTGTCCCATATGGTACTAATATTAAATCATTGGTAGCATCCTTTACTACATCTTCTGGTGCGATTGTTAAAGTATCTAATATTGTTCAATTAAGTGGAGGAAGTGTTATAGATTACTCTGCTCCAGTTTCAGTGGTAGTAACTTCTCAAGATGGTAAAACAGTAAAAACGTACATTGTTACTGTAACTATAACACCATTATTGTCCAATGCTAAAGAACTATTAACATTTGGTTTTGCGTCTCCTTCTACCGTTGGAACAATTAGTGGTAATACAGTTGGATTGACAGTGCCTTATGGAACAAATGTTTCAGCTTTGATTGCGAATTTTACTACTTCACCTAATTCAATTGTTCGAGTAGGAAGTACGATACAAGTTTCTGGTACTACTCCAAATAATTTCACCTCTTCTGTATTATATACTGTAGTAGCGCAAGACGGTTCTACAAAAGACTATACAGTTGTGGTAACAGTTGCACCACAATCAGGAACTGGTGGGACAAGTGCAAAAGAAATTTTAAGTTTTGGTTTATTGAATCCATACATTAATGGAGCGATTTCTGGAAATTCGATTACAATCACTGGTCAAGCAGGTTCAGATATTACCAAACAACAAATTTATTTTAGTATTTCTCCAGGAGCTACACTAACTTTGAATGGTGTTGTTTTGACTACGAATGTTTCAGTAGTTAATTTTTCAAATCCAGTAACCGTTACTGTAACAGCAACTGATGGAACCAAAAAAGATTATGTAATTACTGTTACAATTCCAAAGAAAAATGGAAAAGCAATTACTTTCTTTAAGTTCTTAGAAGTTCCTTCTGCTACAACAACAATTGATGAAGCTAAGAAAATCATTACAGTTCATGTACCATATGGTACCAGTTTAAATCTAACTTCTGTGTTTGGTGTTTCAGCTGGAGCAACTGTATCCATAGGTGGTATTTTACAAGCTAGTGGTGCATCTCAGATATCCTATGCATCTAATGTGATGTATGTTGTCACTGCAGAAGATGGTACAACGACAACTTACACAATTAAAGTAATTGTAGATCCAAATACAGCAGGTGTGGAAGGAATAGAGGATATTGTAGTTCGTATTTTCCCAAATCCATCCAATGGTTTATTTACGTGTGAATCTTCTGTAGAGGCATACGAAATCATAGTGACAGATATCCTAGGAAATACAGTTTACACATCACGTGTTGAGTCAAATGGCACAGGTTCGCATACTTTTGATGTTTCTACTTTTGGATCTGGGGTTTATTTTGCAACTCTTCAATTTTCAGGAACATCCAAAATGTTTAAATTGGAAGTTTTAAAATAGATTAACCAAATTGTTATAATGCCCTTCGAGAAATTGAAGGGCATTTTTTTTTCTTATACTTTGATAATCCATACATTGTCTTTGTGTGTTTTTTTATTTACTCGGAGTTTAATCTATCCTTGTATTATCCATAAAAGAAACGTAATTTTGTAGCCCAATTTTGATTATGGAAGTACTAGAAGAGAAAGAAGTTTATGAGATAAAAAGATTATATCCTTTTCAGGAAAATACTGTTTCGAACATCTTAGAGGAGTTAAAATCTAATGGAGAAAATTTTAATCTTTTATATCAACTACCAACTGGCGGTGGTAAAACTGTAATTTTTTCAGAGATTGCAAAACGATATATTCAAGAGTGGGGTAAAAAGGTGTTGATTTTAACACATCGCATAGAACTATCTATTCAAACATCTAAACAACTTTCTGCTATAAGTGTTCCAAACAAAATTATTAATAGCGATGTTAAAACATTGAAAGATAAAAATGAATTTCAGTGTTATATAGCAATGGTAGAAACCTTGAACAATCGCTTGCAAGAAGATGAAAATTTTATTCAAGATGTAGGTTTAGTGATTGTTGATGAAGCACATTATAATAGTTTCCGTAAGATTTTTCAATATTATCAACAGGCAAATATTTTAGGAGTTACAGCAACGCCTTTGAGTTCCAATAAAACCTTGCCATTAAACGATAATTACAATAAATTATTGGTTGGTGAGTGTATTGCTTCCTTAATTGAAAAGGGGTATTTATCGGATGCAGAAACCTATACGTACGACGTAAATTTACATGGACTAAAAATCGGTTCCAATGGAGATTTTACAGTGAGTAGTTCCGAGTTAGTTTATGGTAATTATTTCATGCAAGAAAAATTATTGTTTGCCTATGAAGAAGTTGCTGTAGGGAATAAAACGTTAATCTTTAATTCAGGAATAGAAACGTCTTTGCGTGTAGAAGAAACGTTCAAAAAAAGAGGGTATAAGATTAGGCATTTGGATTCTACGTTTAGTGATAGGGATAGAAAAGAGGTGTTGCGTTGGTTTAAAGAAACACCAGATGCTATTCTTACTTCAGTAGGAATCTTGACTACTGGATTTGATGAGCCAACGGTGGAGACAATTATTATAAATCGAGCAACACGATCCTTGACTTTATATCACCAAATGATAGGTAGAGGTTCACGTAAATTACCAAATAAAAGTCAGTTTAAGCTAATAGATTTGGGAAACAATGTGCGTCGTTTTGGTTATTGGCAAGATTATATTAATTGGCAAGATGCGTTTCGTTTTCCGGATCGTTTTTTAGAATCTCGTTTGTCTGAAGGGGATGATATAGAATTTGAAGTGGAGTACGAATTCAATAAATTACATAAAGAACGTATTGACATTTCGATTTTGGAATCATTTAGCATTAAAGATGAATACTATGCTTGTTTAGATCGTGGTGAAAAGGGAAAAAATGCGGTAGATGTTTCTCTAGAGAATCACTATCTTGCTGTTATGGAACGCGCGAGTGATTTTTATGATGCTTTGGAAGTATTGGAATTATTACAAGAACATATTGAGCACCGTTTAAAACAATACACCAAATGCATTGCGAAAAGTACACCTAATTATTTCAAGTATTTGATGGAAACTTATAATAGACAATTAAGGCAAAAGTTTAGATCAAGTTTGGATGATGAATAATCATTCTTGTATTTATATAAATGTTTAATTAAAAAATATAACGTATGTCTGACGATAAGAAGATCATTTTTTCAATGGTGAATGTATCTAAACAAACACCAACAGGTAAGCAAATTATAAAGAATATTTATTTGTCCTTTTACTATGGGGCGAAAATTGGTATTATCGGATTGAATGGTTCTGGTAAGTCAACAGTAATGAAAATTATTGCTGGTTTAGACAATGCCTATCAAGGAGATGTAGTGTTTACGCAAGGTTATACGGTTGGGTATTTGCCACAAGAACCAGAGTTAGACTTGACCAAGACGGTTAAAGAAATTGTCATGGAAGGGGTTCAGGAAACTGTAGATGTACTTAAAGAGTATGAAGAAATTAATGCTGCTTTCATGGATGAAGAGGTATTAAATGATCCGGATAAAATGGATAAATTAATAGCTAGACAGGGAGAGGTTCAAGATAAAATTGATGCCTTAGATGCATGGGAATTAGATGCTAAATTGGAACGAGCAATGGACGCATTACGATGTCCGCCTGATGATCAATTAATTGAAACATTATCTGGAGGTGAGAAACGTAGAGTAGCTTTGTGTCGTCTATTACTTAAAACTCCAGACGTACTACTTCTGGATGAGCCTACCAACCACTTGGATGCTGAATCTATTGATTGGTTAGAGCAGCATTTACAACAATATCAAGGTACAGTAATTGCAGTAACGCACGACCGTTATTTCTTAGACAATGTAGCTGGATGGATTCTTGAATTAGATCGAGGTGAAGGTATTCCATGGAAAGGTAATTATAGTTCTTGGTTAGAGCAAAAAGGAAAACGTCTTCAAGAAGAAGAAAAACAAGCTTCAAAGAGACAAAAAATGTTGGAGCGTGAGTTAGAGTGGGTTCGAATGAATCCTAAGGCACGCCAAGCAAAAAATAAAGCGCGACTTTCCAATTATGATAAATTGATGTCTGAGGACATGAAAGAGCGCGAAGATGTATTAGAAATTCCAATTCCAAATGGCCCTAGATTAGGAACAAATGTTATCGATGCTGAGCATGTAGCAAAATCATTTGGCGAAAAGTTATTGTATGATGATTTGAATTTCAAGTTACCACCTGCAGGAATTGTAGGGGTGATTGGTCCCAATGGAGCTGGTAAAACTACCATATTTAAAATGATCATGCAGGAGCTTATGCCTGACGGAGGTCAATTTTCTGTTGGAGAAACCGTTAAAATTGGTTATGTAGATCAGACACATAAAGATATTCATCCTGAAAAAACTGTTTTTGAAGTTGTTTCAAATGGTATGGAATTTATTGAGATTGGCAATCAGAAAATTAATGCACGTGCCTATTTATCTAAATTCAATTTTGCGGGTTCGGATCAAAACAAAAAAGTAGGGATTTTATCCGGAGGGGAGCGAAATCGTTTACATTTAGCGATGACATTAAAGACAGAAGCGAATGTGTTGTTATTAGATGAGCCGACCAATGATATTGATGTGAATACATTGCGTGCTTTAGAGGAGGGTATTTTGAACTTTGCTGGTTGCGCCGTAGTTATTTCGCATGATAGATGGTTTTTAGATCGAATTTGTACGCATATTTTAGCGTTTGAAGGTGATTCTCAGGTTTATTGGTTTGAAGGTTCATACTCAGACTATGAGGAAAATAAGAAGAAAAGACTTGGGGATGCAGGACCAAAACGTATTAAATACCGTAAGTTGGTTAAGTAAATTGTCAGGTTTCAGCTCTTCGACAGGCTATGTGTAAGAGTGGAAATGATTAATATATTGTAAGTTAAATACATTATAAATGGCAGGGGAGCAAAAGAATAACCCATTGCATGGGATTAAACTAGAACAAATTGTTACTGAATTGGTGGAGAAACTTGGTTGGGAACATTTGGGGTATTTGATCGATATACGCTGTTTTAATTATGAGCCTTCGATAAAATCCAGTTTACATTTTTTGCGAAGAACTCCCTGGGCGAGAGCGAAGGTGGAAGAATTGTACTTGAAAAAGATAGTGAAAAATAAGTGAATAGTTACGTTCCTTCCTTTCGACAAGCTCAAGGGAAACTAGCCTCTGGAATTGAAGTAACGAGTGACGGAAGTGACGTGTGACGGTCCTTCGAGAGCCTCAGGAACCGTAGGGAATAGTCATGGAAGAGAAGAAATAAAAATTAAAAATTAAAATATGTCAGTAAAAAATTTAGAACCACAAGCATTGTGGAGTCATTTTGCAGATTTAAATGCAGTTCCAAGACCCTCTAAAAAAGAAGAGAGAGTAGTTGCGTTTATGATGGAATTTGGAAAACGTTTGGGATTAGAAACAATCAAGGATTCCATTGATAATGTTATCATCAAAAAGCCTGCAACTCCAGGTATGGAAGACAGAGCTACGGTGGTTCTTCAATCCCATTTAGACATGGTGCACCAAAAAAATGGGGATACTGTTTTTGATTTTGATAATCAAGGAATTGAAATGTTAATTGAAGGGGATTGGGTAACAGCGAATGGAACTACACTAGGTGCTGATAATGGAATTGGTGTAGCAACAATAATGTCCTTATTGGCTTCTACGGATATTCCGCATCCAGCATTGGAAGCACTTTTCACGATCGACGAGGAGACAGGTATGACAGGAGCAATTCATGTAGACCCAACAAACATTTCAGGTACTATCTTGTTAAATTTAGATACGGAAGACGATGACGAATTATCCATAGGATGTGCTGGAGGAATAGACACAAATTCTTCATTTACCTATATAAACGAGCCGGTTTCTGACTCTTACAGCGCTTTGGAGATTACAATCAAAGGGTTGTTAGGCGGACATAGTGGTATGGATATTCATAGAGGACGTGGCAATGCAAATAAATTGATGACGCGCATTATTAGGCATTTACTAGACCATACTTCCGTGCGAATAGTATCGTTTGATGGTGGAAGTCTTCGTAATGCTATTCCGCGTGAAGCAAAAGCTAGTTTGGTTTTTGATTCTGTGGAGAAATCCAACATAGAATCCTTATTGTCTACCTACATTGAAGTGTTAAAGACAGAATTTTCTACTGTTGAAACTGCCTTAGTAATTGAATTTAGCGCTACGGAAACTCCTGTTCTTGCCGTTTCGCACCAAGAAACAATAAAATTTGTGAACGTGTTATACTCTGTTGTAAATGGTGTATACCGAATGAGTCCAGATATTGATGGCTTAGTAGAGGCCTCTTCCAGTTTGGCGCGCGTTATTATAAAAGATGGCTCATTTACTACCCAATCATTACAGCGAAGCAGTGTAGAAAGTTCTAAGAAAGATGTTGCAAATATGGTGAAGTCATCCTTTGAATTAATCGGTTGTGAGGTGGTACAAAATGGAGATTATCCAGGGTGGTCACCAAATGCACATTCTCCGATATTAACAATTATGAAGGATTTATATATCCAACGCTATAACGAAGAGCCAAAAATCAAAGCGTGTCATGCAGGATTAGAATGTGGGATTTTAGGTAAACATTTTCCAGGGATGGATATGATTTCATTTGGGCCAAATATCCGTGCAGCTCATTCTCCGGATGAAAAAGTACAAATTTCTTCGGTACAAAAATACTGGGGTTTTTTACTAGAGACATTAACAAAAATTCCTGCAAAAAATTAATTCAAATCTATTACATATTTCTTGATACTTCATTTTGTCAAGGATACAAATAAATACATAATGAAGAGAATATCAGAGTTTAGGAAATTATACGGTGCGGAAAGAAACACCACGTTGGCGGAATTAAAAAACACGTACCGTAAATTGGTAAAAGAGTACCATCCGGATAAGTTTCAGGAGGAAGAAAAGAAAAATGAGGCGGAAGAAGTGAGTAAGCGTGTGATTGAAGGATATCATTTTTTAGTGAGTATTTCACCAGAAACTGCTGTAGCTAATAAGGAAAAATACTTGGAAAGTATTAGTAATCATTTGGTTGTTGATTTTAATCATAAGGGACAGGTATTGCGTTTAGATTTTTCGGATGGTAATAGTTACGAGTATTTCGGTGTCTCGAGAGAATTATATACAAAACTTTGTCAATCGGATATCCAAACACGTTTTGCGCGTAGAAAAATTTGTGAAACGTTTACGTATCGTTCCGTTACGCAACAACCAATGGTAACTTCTTAAACATTTAATAGTAAGCTAATGTCGTACTGTTATAATCCTTCTACTTTTGGATTTCTTTCAGAAAGATAGTAGAAAAGAGATTTTGGAACTTGCCAATATGCGAATGCCGTTTGGGAAGTATGAAGGAAAGTTGTTGATTGAATTGCCTGAAAATTATCTTGTTTGGTATCAGAATAAAGGGTTTCCAAAAGGGAAGTTAGGTAAACAACTGGCTCAAATGTTAGAAATTAAATTAAATGGCTTAGAAAGTTTAATTTATCCATTAGTAAAAAAAAAGTAGTTAAATGAAAGTAATATATCTTTTACTGGTAGTGTTGATACCTGGATATAATTTTGCACAGAATATACTTAAAGGGGTTGTTTCGGATGAGAAAGGTAAGCCCATCGCTTATGCTAATTTATTTTTAAAAAAATCTAAAGTAGGAGCAGTATCGGATGATAATGGATCTTTTGTAATAGAAACAGGGAATCAAGGTACAGATACATTAATTGTTTCCAGTCTAGGTTTTCAGAAGTATAAAAAAGAAATTATACTCAATAACTCTGTAACTGAATTAAAAATTGTCTTGCAATTTACTGAAAAAGTATTGGAAGAAGTGTTCATTTCAGCGGGTACGATTGAAGCTTCCAATGAACGCAGTGTTGCGGTATTGAAGCCCTTAGATATTGTGACGACAGCTGGCGGACAAGGGGATATCGTTGGAGCTATACAAACGTTGCCAGGGGTACAACGTAATGGTGGTGATCAGACAGGATTGATGGTACGTGGGGGAGATGTCAATGAAAGTTCGATGATTATTGATGGCATGATCGCTCAAAATGCATTTCAAAGTAGTGTTCCAGGTGTTTCACAACGAAGTCGTTTCAATCCGTTTCAATTCAAAGGAACCTCTTTTAGTAGTGGAGGATATACGGCGAGATATGGGCAAGCCTTATCTGCTGTGTTAGATTTACAAACAAATGATACCGGAAAAAAGTAATTTAAATGCTGGAGCAAATATGGCAGGTATTTCTATTTCTGGATCTAAATTAATGGAAAAAAATGCTATTGAGTTTAGCGGCACCTATCAAAATTTAGCTCCATTTTATGGGCTTATACCTACAAATGTGAAATTTTATAAAGTTCCCCAAGGAGGAACGTTTTCTACGCGATGGATTTCTAAATTAGATAATGATAAAGGATTATTTAAAATGAATTTTTCTAAATCGTTTACAAAATCTGGGATAGAAATTAACGATCCATTTACTCCTGGTGCTAAATTGAATTATAATTTAGCCAATGAAAATACCTATTTCAATACTTCCTTTACGTATGCTGCTAGTACGAAATTAAATTATTTTACAGCATTTTCTTTTAGTAATAATACCGACGATATCGGTTTTGGTGCGTTTGGTATATACAACGTTGATAATCGTGTTCAAGGTCGTGCAGAACTTCGATATGAAGCAAATAAGAAGTTTAATGTATTAGTAGGGAGTGAAATTCAACGTATTTCCTACTTTCAAAAATATTCCAGTATATATAATAAATTTGATGAGTTAATGTCTGCTGGATACGCAGAGGCTGAGTTTAAATTAGGACGAAAATTCGCATTAAAACCAGGTGTTCGTGGTGAATATTCCCAACTATTAGCAAAAGGTAATATGGTGCCACGTTTATCTTTTGCTATTCGTACCGGTAAAAACACGCAATTATCTTTTGCTGGTGGGTCATTCTACCAAACTGCTGCAGTAAATTATTTATTGCAAGGGTATCGTCCAGATTTTCAGAAATCCATCCATTACATGTTGAATTACCAATACATGAAAAAGGGTAGGGTGTTTCGTTTAGAAGGATATTACAAAGATTACCAGCAATTAATACGTGAAAAAGGATATTCTTATACTCCTAATCAATACAGAACTGATTTTGGGATATTGGATAACACAGGTAGTGGATATGCGCAAGGTTTGGATATCTTTTGGAGAGACAAAGAAAGTGTGAAGAATTTAGACTATTGGGTTTCTTATAGTTTCATAGATACAAAACGATTGTATCAAAATTACTCGGATAAAGTAACTCCTGATTATGTGTCGAAGCACAATGTAAACGTCATTGTAAAGTACTTGTTTGAAAAAATAAATACTAATTTTTCTTTCAGTTATAATTATTCTAGTGGAAGACCGTATTACAATCCTGCGAGTGTTGTATTTCTATCGGATCACGTAAAAGATTACCAAAATTTGGCGATGACAGCATCTTATTTAAGAAGTTTCAAGAAAGTATTTGCAGTTTTTTATCTTAGTTTTGATAATATGTTAAACACAAAAAATATTCTGGGTTATCGTTTTTCTTCAGATGGTAAATCTAGTTATCCGATTATTCCACCTTTATACCGCTCTGTATTTATTGGAATGAATTTTTCCTTTACTCAGTTTAACCAAGATGATTTATAATGTTAAAACCTGTACTATGAAGAAAATTCTACTTTTTTTAGTTTTAACTTTTTCTGTGTTATCCTTTCATGCACAGTCTATAGAGGAAAAACTTAGTTCCTTATTTTTGGAATTTGATACGACACAGGTTTTTTCTGCTAAAATGGCTGCTTCGTCCAAGTTGGAGTTATTAGCAAATATGGAAACAGAAAATTATTCAGTAAATTATTATGCAGCCTATTCAAAGGCGATGATTTCCTATTTGGAAAAAGACAAGGAACGCAAAGATATGTTATTGGATGTAGGGGACTCATTTTTGGAGAAAGCGAAACAACTGCAACCAAATAATGAAGAAACATTTATTTTAGCAGCTTTACTTGCCAATGCTCGATTGGTAGTAGATGGAGGTAGTCGTTGGAAAAAGCAAGGGGATATTTTTAATGCGAATATAGAAGCCGCAAAATCAATTAATCCTAATAATCCTAGGATATATCATTTAAAAGGTGTTTCTATTTACTTTACTCCGAAAATGTTTGGTGGAGGGGCAAAAAATGCAATAGAACATTTAGAAAAAGCAAAGTTATTGTTTGCTATGCAGGTTCAAGGGAATATTACAATTCCATATTGGGGCGAAAAACGTAATTTATATTTTATATCGGAGTGTGCAAAATAGGGTGGTATTCATTCTGTTAGAATTTTTACATAATATGTATTTACTTCATTCTTTTTCAGTAGGTATTAATTAGGTTAATTATTTTAAACATCGATTTATCTTTTTGTGTTTTTAATTAAAATAACATTAAATTTGTAAAAAAAATATGCTATGAAAAATTTAGTAATGAGTTCTTTACTTGTGTTAGTTTTAGGGGGAATTGGGTTTGCGCAAGGAATTAAGTATACAAAAAATGACACTATTAAATACATCGTGAAAAATGATGTCTTACGTTTTTTTGGAGGTACATTTTGGACAGGTGTTGAGTTTCCTTTAAATAACAGAAAATCTATTTTAGTAAATGGAATAGCTACCTATGGTTCTATGAGTAGCAATAAAGAAAATATTGGTTATGGTGGTGAATTGCAATATAGAAGTTATTTAGGGAAAGGAAGTTTTCAAACCAATTTTCCTATTTATCTAGCATCACAGTTTATGTTTAGACATATTAATTCATATGAGAAAATACCTTATGGTGCGGTTGATCCTATTTCAGGTGCTGCAGTAGATACAGAAAACAAATCGAGTTTTAATGTGTATTATTTTGGCGTATTGCTTGGTTGTCAGGTTTTTGTAAATCAAATTTTCACTGTTGATTTGAATTTTGGAGGTGGTTTACGTTTATCTCAAGTAGAAGGCGAAAAGTCATTCACAAGATACAAAGGGATTACTGATTTAGATTACTCAGGTGTAATTCCTCGAGTTGGGATGACTATTGGAATTATTCAGCATTAATACCATGCGATTTCTTACTAGTATATTCTTTCTTGTTTTTACTAGTCTAATTAGCATAGCACAAGATTCTATTACTCCTAAATCTAAAAATTTTAAGTTAGATTTATTTCGTGCTGTTCAAGGGACTATACAACTGACACACGAACATCGAATTTCGTCTCGTTATTCTGTCAATATTGGTTTTATGGGTACCTATGCTTCTACTAGAGGTTTGGCTAAATTTTATTTAAAAGCACAGGATTTTACCTACAAAGATGCTACAAGCAATAAAGTATATACTTTAGAAAATGTGGAGGCGTTGGGTTATGGTGTAAATTTTCAGTTACGTAAATATCTTTCCAAGAATCCAAGTACATCTCTTTCTGGGGTTTATATAGCACCTGAACTATTTTACAGGCGTTTATATTTAACTTCCTTGGCGGAAACTTCTAAAGAGATAAAACGCACTTTAAATCTTGGTTATTTAGGTTATGCTTTTGGTTACCAAAAAAATTGGAGAGATGTTGTATGTATTGATACGTATGTGGGAGGAGGTTTCTTTTTGAGTCAATATACGGATGAGTCACAATTAACTCGTTTTCGAAATAATTATCAAATAGATTTCACAGGTATGTATTTGAATATGGGAGTTTTAATCGGGATAGTTCGTTGATTTCCAAGCATGCTTTATTATCACTTTTAGTTTTTTATTAGATAATAAGTAAACCGATATCTCTTAATGTTGCTAATTTTTGATTTGCAATAAAATTATCAAAAGGATCTAATTGTTGTTTTTCTAATTCACTATTTAATTGGGTAATTGTTAAATTTTGAAAGTTAGCTAGTTGTTCCAGCCAATTAAGAATAATACCTCCTTGTTTTTCAGGAAATGAAATGGAGATATCGTTTTGTAAGGTTGAAAATTGGAAGTTCATTTTTGTTAACGATTTTCCTTTTTTATTGGAAATAAATTTAGTTACGATTGGTTTTGGTCCAATCCAAAAAATTTTTGTACTTGGTTTAAGTTCAGTTATTGAAGTATTATTTACTGCACGTTGGATGTAGTTTCTCGGAATAAGTGTTCGTGGAATTTTAAAATCAAACCACTCTTGTAATGGAAGATCGAAACCAATTCCATGCATGTAATTAAAAAGTGCCTTTTTCAAGCCATCACTAAAAGCTGCATGATCACATCCAGTTTTATCCTCATGGTAGAGGTCGTTATTTGCAAATGTGCCATTTTGAAGTCCTGTAATTCGTATGTTGAATTTTTCCGGATTTAGTCCAATTGGACTGTGTGCAGTTAGTGCAAATTGATGCCAAAAGCCAGATTGTACGATTCCAAATTCGAAAAGTTGTCTAACCATTTCGAGGGAATCGATCGTCTCTTGTGCAGTTTGAGTTGGAAATCCATACATTAAATATGCGTGTACCATGATACCTGCTTGGGTGAAATTATCGGTCACCTGCGCTACTTGTTGCACAGTAACACCTTTATCAATAAGTGCAAGTAGTCTATCAGAGGCAACTTCTAGTCCACCGGAAACTGCAATACATCCTGATTTTGCAAGTAGTCGACATAAGTCGTAGGAAAAACTTTTTTCAAAGCGAATATTTGTCCACCAAACTACTGTAAGTTTTCTTTGGATGATTTCTATTGCAACCTCACGCATTAAAGCAGGAGGAGCGGCCTCATCCACAAAATGAAATCCATTGGTACCAGTTTGAATAATCAATGTTTCCATGCGGTCTACTAACATTTTCGCAGTAGTTGCTTCGTATATTTTGATATAATCAAGAGAAACATCGCAAAAAGTGCATTTACTCCAATAACAACCATGTGCAAGTGTAAGTTTGTTCCAGCGTCCATCACTCCATAGTCGATGCATAGGGTTAGCAACTTCGATTACGGATAGGTATTTGCGTAGTGGTAAATCCGAATAATCGGGTGTTCCAACGTCTTTTTGTTTAAAATCTGGGGTATTCGAATTGTTTATGTAGATGACTTTGTTTTCGACTAAGGTGAATGTTCTTTTAAGTTCCTCTAATTTTCTTGTACCATCTATATATTCAAGTAAATTAAAAATTGGAGCTTCACCGTCGTCGAGTGTAATGAAATCAAAAAATTCAAACACTCTACTATCTTTCAGGGAACGCAGTTCTGTATTTGGGTATCCTCCGCCAAAAGTAATTTTAATACATGGATGGTTTTGTTTAACGTATTTCGCACATCGAAAAGCGCTATACACATTACCGGGAAATGGCGCTGTAATTGCTATTATGGACGGGTTTTCAGTACTAATTTTTTGTTCTAGAATCTCAAGTGTGATTTGGTCTATATAACTCGGTTCTTTAGCAAGTTCTTCATACAGATTATCAAAACTAGAAGCAGATCTTGCCAATCTTTCCGCGTATCTGCTAAAGCCAAAATGAGGATCGATGGCTTCGGAAATCAGATCGGAAATATCTTCTAAGTATAAAGTTGCTAGGTGTCTTGCTTTATCGCGAATACCCATGGTTCCAAATGCCCATTCTAGGTCTTCCAATTGCATAAATCGGGATGCTTCTGGTAGGTAATTACGTTCACAGATTACATGAGCTATACTTGGGTTGTTATCATGTAAAAAAGAAATAACGGGTTCGATTGTGTTGGTATAATTCTCTTGCAGACGAAGTATGCGTTGGGTGTTTGTTGAAAGTTTTTGGTTAGATTTAGCAATTTGGAAAATATGTTCTAGACCATTTTTAGAGAAAATAGTTAAAATAACTTCGATACCCAAGTCACATTGATAACTTGGAACAGAAATGGTATTTAAAAATCCTTTGATATAAGCTGTTGCTGGATATGGCGTGTTTAATTGTGTAAATGGCGGAGTAAGTAAGAGAACTTTTTGTGGCACGAGTGTTAAAAAATTAGTTGGCTGTTTTTCTCCAATTTGCTGGATTTGTGGTTAATGTGATTCCATTTAAGAATCCGGATGCGGCGTAAATTTTTAAACCATAATCGAGACTAAAACGTTTGAAATACATTCCTAAACCAAAGGAAAATCCTGCCATAGCAGGTCGGTTAGTAAGTTTAAATTCTTCTCTTCGGTGGTAATCGAATGCCATACGGAAATGCAGGTTTTTGGAGAATAGAAACTCAATTTGTGGCGTGAAATGGTGTGCGATTTTTTGTAATGTATTCGCACGGATTACTTTTATCGAATCTCCGGTAAGTGGGTCTATTTTTCCAGAATTATTTGGGGTTTGATAACTTAAATCCCAATAATTCAAATGGTGTGCAAGGTATGAAAATCGAATTGGAGCATGCGCTAATTTGTGCGTGAATGCCATTTGGATTTCAGCGGGTAACATCGTATTATTTTTTGAGACAAAGCCTTTAAATTGTGTTCCAACATTTTTCACAAGTAAGGTAAACAATGTTTGTTTTTCTGTGTTTTCATAGGTTGCAGCAAAATCGACACCTGCGCCTAACGAAAAGAACGAAGCATATTGTGCATATAATAGGGATGCTTGTATACCAATACTGAGTCGATCTTTTATTTTTCTTCCATACCCTGCACTTACAATAAAATCAGCAGGAGTGAAGTCACCGATAACAGTTCCGTTTTCGAGGGTTTCTTTCATCGAACCATAATCGATATAACGAAGCGATAAACTTCCAACTCCTGGTATTTTTGTTAGGTTCTTTGCGGCACATAGCATACCCAAATTTACGCCACCCGTTTGAATTTGATGACTAAAACCAATTTGTTTGTGCATTTGTTCATTCAATAGCGCAGGGTTTGAAATCCCTAAGTTTACATCTGCATCTTTTATCGTAATAAAACTTCCACCCAAAGCACTTGATCGCGCCGAATAAGACTGGTTAAGCGAGGGAAAACTAGTTGTACCACCTATTTGACCGAAAGAATATCCGGTTAAACAAAGGAGTAAAATTAGTTTTAGGCTTTTCATTTATTGTTAGATAACGTGCAAATATAAGGATTAGTGTGTTATTATATGGTGTACATAGCAACTGTAGCAACTTTGTTATTGTATAAATAATATACGTTCATTGAATTACAATTTACACCCTTTTGCCAATTTCGATTGCTTCAAGGTTTTGTATTTTATCTCCAGTTATTTGAAAGCGTAAAAGCGTTTTAACTTGGTGGAAACCTTTGATACCACAAGCACCAGGATTCATCCATAACATATTGAATTTCGGATCCATTTTTACTAATAAGATATGCGAATGACCGCAAATAAAGAGTTTTGGTGTTTTTTCTTGGAGTGCATCGAGGGCTGGTTTAGCGTATTTTCCTGGTTTTCCTCCTATATGCGTCATTAGAACTTCAATATTTTCAATTGTAAAACGGTTAAATTCTGGAAATTCGCGACGTAAGATATGATCATCGATATTGCCATATACAGCACGTAAAGGTTTGAATTTTTTTAATTGATCACTTACTTCAATGGACCCTATATCACCCGCATGCCATATTTCGTCTACGTCTTGAAAGTACTCGAATATTTTTGGATCGAGGTGGCTATGTGTGTCAGAAAGTAAACCGATTTTTACCATTTAGAGTAATAGAACTATTTTATAATGAATAATGTATGTAATCAAATGTAAGACTATGAAATATCAACTAAAGATAGCAAAACAATGATTAACTTTGTATAAAGAAGATAATTAATGACGACACACAATGAAAATGAATGGATAAGGTTTCGAAAGGAATTTAAAAGTTCACTTTCTGTAGAATCTTTATTTTCAGGTATTCGAACTGGTGACCGATCCATACTATCATCTGCAATTACGCTAATAGAAAGTACTGTATCTTCAGATCAAGAAAAAGCAAATGATTTGGTACAATTGTGTATACCTTTTTCTGGAAACTCAGTACGTATTGGAATTACTGGTGTACCGGGTGTTGGTAAGAGTACATTTATTGAGCAACTAGGACTTTTATTGATTGCTGCAGGAAAAAAAGTTGCTGTATTAAGTATTGATCCGAGCAGTGAAAGAAGTCATGGGAGTATTTTGGGAGATAAAACCAGAATGACGCAGCTCGCTGCTAGTAATAATGCATACATACGCCCAACAGCTTCCGGAAATTCATTGGGAGGTGTTGCGCAACGTACGAGAGAATCTATACTGGTATGTGAAGCAGCAGGATTTGATGTAATATTGATAGAGACTGTTGGTGTTGGACAATCGGAGACAGCTGTGAATGCGTTAACAGACTTTTTCTTACTATTGATGTTACCCGTTGCAGGAGATGAATTACAAGGTATTAAACGTGGAATCATGGAATTGGCGGATGCAGTTGTTATAACCAAATCGGATGAAATGCCTGTTAAATCTAAAAATGCGGTTCAAACTTATCGGAAGGCATTGCATTTATTTCCTGCAAAAGATTCTGGATGGATTCCAAACGTATTAGCTTATAGTATGTTTGATTCTGATTCTGTAAAACGCGTTTGGAACATGATAGAAACTTTTGTATATCAATTGAAACAATCTGGATTCTGGGAAGAAAGACGAAAAGAGCAATCGGTATTTTGGATGAAAGAATCTGTTAAGGATATGCTTTGGAATTTTTTACTGAGTCAATCTTCTGATTTTGTGAAAAATATTGAAAAAAAGGTAGAGTCAGGTGAGATAAGTTCATATATGGCATCCCAACAGATCTTTAATAAGTTAATAAACAAGAAATGACAACGCAAGAATTTAAAATTACAGGAGAATATATAGAGTTAATAGGGCTATTGAAAGCGATTGGATTAGCACAAACTGGAGGCCATGCAAAAATGATTGTGGACGAAGAAATGGTTATGCGTAACGGTGTTTTAGAGACACGCAAACGAGCGAAATTGATTCCTGGAGATATTGTTGAAATTCAAGGGATTAGAATTGCCTTACTGTAAAAAAATCAAGCATTTTCATCGAATTAGATTCACATGACCTGTTTGTCGATGTTCGTCTCCAAAACTATCTACATACCTTAATTTCCATGTATACGTTCCGTCTTTACAAGGTATTCCATTGAATGTTCCGTCCCAACATTCTTGAATATCTAACAAGGAAATAATATTTTCTCCCCAACGATTATAAATGTCTAATTGAAAGTTGGTTATATTTTCTCCTTCTGCTTTAAAACGGTCATTCCCATTTGTTCCATTCGGAGTAAATGTATTCGGTATGTAAATACTGGATTCAAAAATTATGCGTATTCTGCTACTATCTGTACAACTATTTTTGTCTGTGAAAACAACTTTGTAATCCATCGATTCTTTAGGTGTGGCATGCGGATATTGGCAATCTGAACAAGACAGGTAATTACTAGGGGACCATACATACGTTCCGGAATTGTTACCTTCTGCTTTTAAAGTTATTTCTTCCCCCCAATGAACTAGGTATTGATATTCTGTATAGACTTTAGTCTGTTTGAAAACATCAATCGTAACATAAGCAGTATCGAAGCATTTGAATTCGTTTATTCCTTTTATTTTGTAAGTTATCGTTTTTTTAGGTGAAACCTCCACTAATTCATGGTTTTTGATATACCTAATACTTTCAGGGTTTAGCCAAACATAGTCAACGCCACCTTTACATGAAATCAATGCTTTACCGCCAATACAAATGCTAGTATCTTTTTCTGCGGAGATATTAGGTACGATTACTTTTACATGAAATTTTTCTTGATGGATTCCACAAGCATTAGAGTAGGTAAGGACGTAATCCGTGTTTATTAAAGGACTTAATTCAAACAGCGTTTTAGATTTTGTTGATATCCAAACGTTTGGAGAGATTACAATATTTGTACAATTGGAAAGGTTAAGTAATAAGGAATTGTTATGGCAAATGGTTAACGTATCTTTTTGAACAACTTTTGCGTCCGGTTGAATAACCGTGATACGAATACTATCTGTTTTACTACAATTATCTTGCGTGGTAATTGTTACATAATACGTGATAGTTGAGTCAGGATTACATTGTACATTGGCAATGTTTGATTGGTCTAAATATTTAGTAGGAAACCATTTATAAGAGAAACCACCACTAGCTTGGAGTTTTAGGCTTGTTCCACGACAAATTTCTTGATTTTTTGTAACCATACTGTTGTTTGGGTAGACTTTCACAGGAAAGGTTTGCACGGTATTAAAGCATCCATCTTTCGATATTACTTTAAAATCTTTGGATGTAGTGAGGTTTTTAGTAGAAATAATCTGAGCAGTTGAATCTGACACAAGATCAGCAGGATACCATGCGTATGTATTTCCTTTTTTTGCTTGAAGTTTTACGGTGTTATTAGGACAAATACCGATTTCATGTTCTACTATTTCTGAAGTTCCTCCGATAATATGAATGGAAAGACTCGTAGTGTCTGGATCCATACAGCCTGTTGAGTCGATAGCAATCATTGAAATTACAAAATTCCCTGTATCTTTAAAAATGTACGTTGGTTCGTTTTCAATAGATATTATTTTTTTATTTAATAACCACTGAAATTTAGTTGCGTTTATACTGTTGTTTTTAAGAGTTATACGTTCGCCAAGGCATGCAGTAGTTGAGGTGATGTTTGCAATAGCTTTTGTTTTATTCAGTTCAAATTTGAAAGCAGCTAAATTACAATTGGAACTATTATTGGTTGTGGAAACTACGCCAGGGGTAGTTGTGAAACCATTAATTTGAGCGCCACATCCACCACAAACTGCGTGGTAAATTCCTCCAGTTTTACTGAAGCGACTTGTTCCGCCATCTACGTGGTTGTAACTTGTATTTATTCCACCGATATACGATCCATATTTTAGTTTAGTGGCATCTTTGGACAATACACCGAGGTAAAAATTATCTCCCAAGGTAGTTTTTTGAAATGCGTCATCGGTTATAGGGAAATTGACGGCAGAACTAAATTTTGCTTTTGAATTTTCAACGTTTACTTTTCCACCCCAACCAGAAATGTATATGTCTGCGCATCGAGAAACAGAAAATGCAGTTGGTGAAATTTCAATTTCTCCTGTTCCTGCTCCAATGGTGGTTGACCAAGTTTGTGTAGCAAGATTATTTGTGTATTTTGCAATAAACTGTCCTGCGTTTGGAATTCCATATTTTCCAGGGGTAATAGGGAAGTTACCATTGGTTTGTCCGAAGATATATACTTCATTATCATTATCTAATTGTACAAAATAAGATTGATCATATTCTGTTGTCCCTACATATTTCCCACTCAGTATTTGTGGCATTCCTTTGGAAATTTTTAAAATGTATCCATCTGCGGCACCTCCATGAAAGGTTGAATTTATTGGTAGGGAAGTAGAAGTAGTTCCTCCGGTGATGAAAACTTCTCCTGTGGAAGCAGTTTGTATTGAGTTTCCAGATTCATCCCCGGTACCACCAAAATAGGTGGACCAAATGATGGTGGAAAGATCGGGTGAAAATTTGGTAATCACTGCATCTTGTTTTCCTTTTAGTTGACTTTGAAAAGCGTTTTTAGTTGGAAAATCAGAAGACCTAGATGTACTTACAATTAACACATCATTTTCTTTGGTTAAATTGATTTCACCTCTAAAATCATCTCCGTAATTGTAAACCAAATCTCCAACATTTAAACCGTCAATTTCAGTTCCTCCTAAATACGTAGACCCGAGTAATTGCGTTCCGTTCTCGTTGAATTTTGTAATGATAATATCGGAACCGGGGAAAGTTAATTCTTTATTGTCAAACGTGCTTCCACCATTGAAAGTTTTATCGTACGCGTTAGGTGTTGTAGGAAAATCATCTGAACCAGTAGCGCCCAAAAGGTACAGTTCATTTTTAGAATTAACAATGATACTATGTGGTGTTTCATTGCTTTTTCCTCCGAGGTAGGTTGAGTAGAATAGTTTAGTTCCATCCGCACTGAATTTAGAAATCGAAATATCAAATCCTGGTATTGTCATGGTTGCTCCATTGTTAGAATAATAGTATTCAGTTCCACCGTGATAGTTGATGTCAAAAGCACCTGTGGTAGTAGGGTAGCCGATACCAAAGGCGATACCTCCAGCGTATAGATTTCCTTTTTCGTCTGGAGTAGCTGTGAATCCCCAGTTATCGGATGTAGCGCCCGAGAAGGAAGAGAAAATTAACTCAGGATCAATGATTAAGACTTGGTTTTTGTTGTATCCATTTGGAAATTCGTAGGAAATAAGATTGTTTTCAAGGATAAATTTTATTGGAACGAAAATTTTATTTCCATTTTCATCTAGGTTCCAAGCGATCAATTTTTGTTCGACGATTTCCCCTAATCCGTGGCGGTAATGTAAGTTTCCTGAAGCGTCAATCGTTATGTTTTCGGCACCTGTAATTGTATATTTTATTGGAGAAGGATCTGTGTTTGGTGTAATTTTAAAGGAATATTCTAGTTGTTCATTGTGTGCATCGATATACATATCAATGTTTGGATAGAAATTAGAATAGGTTATTTCTTGCGTAGCATGAACGTTTGATTTCCAAGTAGAAGTATCTTTACCAATGAAATAATTGGTGTAATGCGGTGAATTATCGATAGAACTATGTGTGGAAGGGTTTGCACCAATAAATGTTTGCTGTATAACGTGGTTGTGTATGGTCGTATTTTTGTCTACCGATTTTCGTTTGGTTGTATGTTGGTGTTTGTGTGGCGATTCATAGAAATGGTATGTAAATCGATTGTTTTCGAGATACATTTTACCTGCTTCTAAATCAATTTTATACTTTATTTTATTGTCCCATTGACCTTTATTGGGATATATCCAGATTTCATCCCCTTGTGCGCGAACAAAGAACGTAAAAAGGAGGAAGAACAATCCGAGTATAGACTTCATAGCAATAAACTAGTAAACTAATTTATTGTTTTTTTTGGAATCGTATTATACTTTGGAGTGTGTTTGATGATTAATTTTTTATGTAAGTCTTTCGCGACGTATTCGGTTTGTGTCACATGGAAGTCAATACGCGTAATTTCAGTACGCATAATGAGTGCTTTTTTAGATTTTGGGGTTTCGAGATGTACTTCTACTTGTTTACGAATTTTCTTGCTTTTTCCAATGAAAATGATTTGGTTAAATTCATTGTAAAATACATATAGACCTGTTTTGTTTGGGATTTCGGATACTGCTTCGTAATCTAATTTTGGATTGAGTGTATCCGGTGTTAAATTGGAAGTGATTTGCGCAAGTAGTAAGTCTTTGTTGGTTTTGTATAACAATTGAAAAAGGATAGTCGTTGCGTATGCATCTCCACCAGCACGGTGTCTCCCTTTGATTTCAATTCCTAATTCTTTCGTGATTTTACCTAGTCCATAGGAGGTGTACCCTGGGATTACTAAACGCGATGCTTTTACGGTACACATATTAGGTCGCGAAAAGGATTTGCCGAGTGCTTTAAATTCGGCACGTATCATACCGTAATCAAACCCAACATTGTGTGCAACAAATATACAGCCTTCCGAAAATGCTTCAATGGTTGGTGCGACTTCTTCAAATACAGGTGCACTTGCGACCATTCGATCGGTAATTCCTGTAAGATTAACGATAAAAGGAGGGATGGAAATTTCTGGATTTATAAGTGTTACAAATTCATCGATTATTTGTTCACCATCGCATTTGTACATCGCTATTTCAGTGATTTTACTGTTTTGCGGATTACCACCAGTAGTTTCTATATCGACGATTACAAAATGCATGGAAACAAAAGTAAACAAATTATTTCAAGTCTGTTTTTTCTGTGATTTTTACTCGTAAATTTGCATTCTAAACAGATGAAATATGGTACTTTTTTTAAGTGATGTTGCAGGTTCAGAGATACTATTGATTTTACTTTTTGTATTAATCTTTTTCGGTTCGAAAAGTATTCCAAATTTGGCACGTACCTTAGGAAAGACGATTCATCAGATAAAGAATGCTTCCGAAGATTTACAAAATGAGATAAAGCAATCTGGTTTAGACATGAAAAAAGACATGAATTTTTCTGAAGTATTCAAAGACACCACTAAAGCTATTACGGAACCTATTGAAGAAAATATCTACGAAATGGAACAATCGATTCATACTCCATCAAATGTTCAGTCTTATGCATCTCCAAAGAAAGTGGATGAAGCTTTGAAGCCAGATCAGCAGTTGGAAGACGAAGCGTGATTTGACTGTTATTCCCCCTTATTAAATTAAGCCCGTTTATTTCTTGTTCAATTAACTTATTTGTTTAAAGTTAGTTGTTAAATTATTATGTTTTTTAGAAAGTGAAATGTCAAATTATTATACTTTTTTGAAAGTTAAATATCAAATTATTGTAGTTTTTTGAAATTTAAATATTAAATTATTATAATTATTTGAAAGTATAATGTCAAATTATTATGTTTTTTTGAAAGTTTAATGATAAAATATTGTATTTTTGTTTCAAGTGAAACAGTAGTGATATGATAGCAAGAATTGGTTTAGAAGAGGTTTCGTCCTATTTATTTCAGGGGAAAGCCATTGTTTTATTTGGCGCGAGACAAGTAGGGAAGACTTCTTTGATTAAAAAAGCAATTGAAAACTATCGTTTTGTTTGGCTGAATGGCGATGAGCCGGATACACAGCAGTTGTTACAAACGATAACGACTGATCGATTACGATTGATGGTAGGAGAGGCGAGGATATTAGTTATTGATGAGGCGCAGGTGATTCATAATATAGGTTTGTTGGTGAAAAGGATGGTTGACTCTTATCCTGAAATTCAGGTGATAGCTTCTGGGAGTAGTGCGTTTGAATTGGCAGACATGACTAAAGAGTCGATGGTAGGACGCAAAGAAGAAATGCGTTTATTTCCATTAACGTTTAAAGAAATGGTAAATCATACCAGTATGGTGGAAGAATTACGTGCCTTACCACATCGTTTGGTGTATGGTTACTACCCAGAAGTGGTGACAAAACCAGGAAAGGAGGGGCGTATCTTGGATGATTTGACGGATGGTTTTTTGTATAAAGACATTTTGAATTTAGAAGGGATTAAAAAATCCAGTATTCTACAACGCTTGGTGTTTATGTTAGCTTATCGCGTAGGTTCAGAAATTAGTTTGACCTCATTAGCGAATGACTTAGGAATTAGTAGGTTGACGATTGAAAAATACATTGATGTATTAGAGAAAAACTTTTTAATTTTCAGTTTAAAAGCCTATAGTAACAATCAGGATAACGAATTAAAAAAAGCGCGTAAAATCTATTTTTGGGATAATGGTTTACGCAATCGTATTATTAAAAACTTCAATCCAATAGAGTTTCGGGACGATGTAGGAAAACTGTGGGAGAATTATTTTATCAGTGAACGGATTAAGAAGTTAACGTATGATAGAAGAAGGGTAGAGACCTTTTTTTGGCGAAATACACAACAAGCAGAAATTGATTATTTGGAAATTGAAAATGGGCGTATTGATGCTTTTGAAATGAAGTACAATCCGAATCAAAAAGCCAAATTTACGAAATCATTTACAGAGAAATATCATCCCGCGAGTACGCAGGTAGTGAATTCAAGTACGTTTTGGGAATTGTTGATGTGAGTTATGGATGATTTATAGAATTATAAACCATCCAATTAAAAAAAAATATAATTACTTCGGATTATTCGTGTCTATGATTTTAACATATTTTTTCCAGCGTTTGTCTTTGTGTAGTGAAACAAGATTTGGATTATTTACAAAAGACATAGAACCTCTTAATTGAAAATACTCGGCTAATAATCGCAGTTGTTCAAATGCACCTTCTTTGTCGTTAGACATAGCGTAGGCATCTAAACAATCTATTCGTTGCATAAAAGTACCTCTTAATACTCCCAATTTAAATGCTTGGTCATATAAAAGTTTTGCTTGAGAATAATTTTTTAGGTTACTTTCATTTTTTGCTTTTAGAGTTAAGTCCATAAATTGAAACCATAACAATTGATCATTTAGTAGATTTTTTGTAGAAGTTTTATCTTTTAATGTATTGTCTGTATCACAAAGTTGGAATGCAAATTTTGCAATTTTAAAAGCTGTTTCATAATCACCTGCTTCTTCAAATTGTTTATTGACTCTCATAATGTTTGATACAGAAAGTTGCATTGGTATTTTTGTGAAATTTTCTTGATTTTGAAAGCAACTGCGAAATTGATTTTCAAGAGAACTAGAATCCGCAAATTTTAGATAGTTTTTTTCTTTTTCAGAGATATTCCATTTGGTATTGAAAGCTATTAAACCATCGGTTAAACAAGGTACAAAGGTTGTCATGTGATTTCCATTTTCTATTTTTTTATAGTTCCAATCAAAATGTGAAAAATTGTTGTTTTTTACAATGGAATCAAAGTGTTGAATGCTTTGTGTAAATGATTGCTCCATCAGTCCTTCTGTGCCAGATTCTATATAAATAAAAGTATTGTTGTCAGGATGTTTTTTTAGAAAGTTTTTTCCGAGTTTTACTAAATCCTCATCACCATTCATCACCATGTTTGGACTTGCTGCAATGATTCCATGAAATAAAGGTTTTTCCTTAAATACAGAATATAGTACAAACGTTCCGCCCAAGGAATGACCGATTCCTAAACGAAATTTTTCTGTACGGTAATTTTTTTCAATGAATGGGAATACCTCTTGTTCAAGATGTTTCATTAATTGATTGTTCGGTTCGTACAGCGTATCATTTTTCATTTTTTCTGGGGTAAATTCAAACCAACGATTTTCTGTATGTATTCCAACAATAATCATAGGAATTGTTTCTTCTGTTAAAGAGTAATAATCATTAATAGAATTGACCATATTAAAATAGGGAGGGAATTGACCATCAAATACATATGCAACAATCATTTTACCGGTTGAGTCGGCAACATATTGATCAGGTAGGTACACATCGATTTTTCGTTCTTTACCAAAAATTTTGGAGTTTATTGTGTGATTGATTGTTTTCGCTTGTGGTTCTACTTGAGAAAAACCGTTAAACATGCTAGTTAGTAAGCAGGTGGATAAGATTATTTTTTTAAACATATTACGAAGGTATTAGGTTGATTTTTAAATATTATTTTCTTGGATGTAGTACAAATCTAGACAGATCCTTTTTCAAAAAATTGTATTTTTGGGACAATATCAGAAAGAATGGAAGAAACCCTAGATCAATTCATTACCCTTCCCGTTGAAAACGAAAAATTAAAACCTTTCATTTCTTATTTCTATTTTCATTCTGCAAGTAGTGAACAATTCAAAAAATCCTTTACATTTTATCCCAATTTTAAGCATGCGATTACGGCTTATGCAAGTTCAAAATCCATAAAAATCGATACGTGTTCACATAAAATTGTACCAAGTGAAACGGTCAATGTATTGTATACCATGAATTATGAGAAAGCGTATCAAGTATTTTTGAGTGGTGTTTTTTCCAAAATAGGGATTGTATTTCATCCATTGGGGATTAATCAATTTATTGAAACTGACTTGGTCAAAATATATAATTTAGACAACGCTCAATCGTTTACTTATTATGGAGATGAATTTATAACCTTGCTACAACGTGTGTTTGAGACAGATTCGCTACAAGTTAAACAACACCTTTTAGAAGATTACTTTTTAGCAAAATTAGTTCCATTTAATCAACCTGTTTTGACGCGTGCAATAGATTTGATGTTTGAAAGTCAGTCTGTTTTGAAAATAGAAGAAATTTCTGAAGTGTTAAAGGTTAACCGGAAGCAATTGTTGCGTATGTTTCAGAAGCATCTATGTTGTTCGCCGGAAGCTTACCGCAAAATGATTCGTTTTAGAAATGCATTTAATGAATTACAAACTGAAAAAGATCGAAAAATCACAGATATTTGTTTATTTCATAATTACTACGACCAATCTGATTTTAATCGACAATTCAAATCAATTACACAAGAACAACCTAAGAGTCTGCTGAAAAACATTACGCATGTAGGAAACGAGGATACGTATTGGAAGTTTGAGTGAGATTATTTAA
>Ga0172373_10002815_pt1 | contig 26317 bp, 40 predicted proteins | sample Lak10m_2_FD_114546 | JGI IMG/M metagenome (GOLD analysis project Ga0172373, IMG submission 114546) | Freshwater microbial communities from Kabuno Bay, South-Kivu, Congo - kab_092012_10m | ecosystem: Environmental > Aquatic > Freshwater > Lake | place: Democratic Republic of the Congo...
AGCTTTAATAGCTGCAGTAACTATAGCAGCAACTTCTGGATCTTGGATAGCCGGAGCTTCCATTTGCACAGCTACAACATCTGCTACAATATCAGCTGCCTGAGGGACGCTAGAACTTGCTGACAGAGCTACAATATCAGCAACAGAAACTGTTGCTTTATCTGCCGGTGCTGCTACAACTTCGGCTACTTGCCTTTCTGCTTTCTCAGCTAAAAGGCGATCCACCTGAACTTCAACAACCGAAAGTCTTGAATCTAATTCTTCAATACTAGTTGGGCTTGAAGTATTGGGTTCTACTCCTGTTAGTGTGGCTAGTTTGGTTTCTACAACTACTAATCTTGACGCTAGTTCTTGTAATCGCATTTTATTCTCCTAGTTTACTTTAATTTGTTTCCACACACGACTTCTAATTTCATTCTGTAATTTTTCTGGTAAGTGAACATAATCAAGTTCTTCACTTAACTTTTTCCCATTTTTGAATGCCCAGTCGAAGTAATTTAAAACTTCAGCACTGGCTTTTTTATCAGCAGGGTCTTTGTACATGATAATAAAAGACGCTGTACTGATAGGCCAGGTTTCTTTGCCGCCCTGATTTACGATGCTCAGCCCCATGCCTGGAACACTGAACCAGTCTGCACCTGCAGCAGCTGCTGCAAATGTCGCATCATCGGGGCTAACAAAGTTACCTGATTTGTTTTGCAGTTGCATAAAATTCATATTATTTTTCTTGACATAGGCGTATTCAACGTAACCAATTGCGCCTTTAATTCTATTCACGTTAGCAGCAACACCCTCGTTGCCTTTACCGCCAACTGCTGTGGAAGGAATCCATTTTACCGCCGCACCTTTGCCCATCTTATCTTTCCACTCTGAGCTTACTTCGGTTAGGTAGTCGGTAAAATTAAAAGTAGTACCAGAACCATCAGCTCTGTGAACCACCGTGATATTTTGGTCTGGTAACTTCTTGCCTGGATTTAGTGCTTGGAGTTTAGCGTCGTTCCATTTGGTAATGGTGCCGAGATATATGTCAGCAAGCACTGGTCCTGTGATACGAAGTTCACCTGGCTTGAAGCCTTCAAGATTGACCACAGGTACAGTACCACCGATGATAGCAGGAAATTGAACTTGTCCAAGTTTATCAAGGTCTTCTCCTTTAACTGGTGCGTCAGTGGCACCGAATGTGACTGTTTTAGCATTGATTTGACGAATGCCTCCACTTGAACCAATACTTTGATAATTAAGTCCTACTCCAGTCTGCTTTTGATAGGCTTCTGCCCACTTGGCATAGATAGGATAGGGGAATGTAGCACCAGCACCTGTAATCTGTGCCTGTGCTGTGATTGCGAAGAATGTGGTCGCAACGGCCAATAAAAATTTCTTCATAATTTTTCCTAATAAATTTAACCCTCATAAAATATTTATTCTTACAGACCACCCAGATAAGATGAAGATTAGATTAAGATTTGTTCAAAGTTTCTTTAATGTGTGTTCGATGGACTCTACATTGAATTTGTGCATTATAATACAGATCGGACTCCAGAACACCTCTAAGCATTTGTTCTTTTGCCTCAAGATAATTGCAGGTACCTTTGTTCTGACATATGTGCAGTATTTCTCTTGTAAAATTTTTATCACCAATAGACTTTACATCTGCTTTAACTTCTTCAGATGATGACCAGTAATCTCTCCAATCAGATTCTACCTTAATTCTTTTCTTTTTGCCTTTTATTACTTTAGTTTTGCGAAACCAGAATAACTTTTTACCGATATATTTTCTACCGGATAAGTTGTTTGTGATCAAATACACATAACCATAAGCGTTTGCAGGAACTTCTTCAAATACTTTATTCTTATAAATCCACATAGATACCAATCAAAATAGTATTTATATGGTCTCCCAGATTGCTCCATCTTCGCTATTAAGATCATCATCATTTAATGGAATAATATAATAATCATCTGGGTTTGTCATATAATCTTCAAGATTTTCTTTAGGAGGGGCACCCCTGGAGCCCATTATACCCGCAGCGCGTAGCATTTGAACCTGCATTTGTCTTTTAGCGCGATGCTCTTCAGATTCTTCTCTCGCCATATATTCTGTTTGGCGAATAGAAAATACTTTCTTTTGTGCATCAGTCCATTGTCTTGAATTGGCACAAGTACGCGAGCAAAATTTACCTGGCTTCTCGTGCTCGATACTACATTTAGGACAAGTCTTCTTCGTACTCGTCCCGTTGGTCATCTTCTATCCCAGAACCGCAGAAAGGACAAAATTGAACATTATAATAATCTTCATCCAAATCAAATTTTATTTTGAAAACTGCTTCACATTCGATACATTCGAAGTGTTGATTTCTTCCCATCCTGAGTTCCTTCGTTTAAGTTCTGCCTCGAATACTCTTTTACGTAGATCAGATGAACTAAAGAAATGATCTCGTTTATTATAGTATATCTCTATACCTCTTCGTTCGCAGATATCTTTTCCTGTGAAATTCTTATCCCTATATTCTTCTCCGATAATTCTAACGTCGATTGGATAGGTCATTAATATATCTTCTAGTTCTTTCTCAGTATTATAAACTACAATTTCATCTACGTGTTTACATGATGAAACTTGTATTTGCCTTTCAATTATAGATTGAACAGGTTTATTTTTTACCCCCGGTCTATCTAATGTAGGATCTACATGAATAGCTGCAATTAACCAATCGCACTGTTTCTTAGCATCTTCAAGCATCATCACATGACCAGCATGAAACAGATCAAAGGCGCTGGCTGTAAACCCATATCGTTTCATAGTTTTTCTACCTCTACTTTACATTTATTTAAAAAATTTAATCCATCTTCATTTCTATAATGATTTCTAAAGTATACTTTTCTTATACCTGCAGAGTAAATTAATTTGGCACATTCAAAGCAAGGTGCATGTGTAATATACATAACACTATCAAGCCCGCTCTCATTTGATCTAGCAAGTTTAGCGATGGCATTAGCCTCTGCATGAATGACTTCTGGTTTCGTTTTAAGTGAAACTGATTTAATAGGTATTGAATAACCACTGTTATCAACAGTACATTCCTCAGTGACAGAAATTTCTTCCTCACAAAGGTTATCCCAACCAGAAGGTGTTCCATTGTATCCTATACTTATAACTCTATTATCTTTTACTACAATAGCGCCTACTTTAAGTTTTCTTGCCTTAGATAGTCTAGCATAAACTTCAGCTGTTTCAAGATGTGCATGATGTATAAGCATTATGCCGCCTTTGCCCAGACATCTTTCCAATCTCCAGATAATGACCCTTTGGCATAATCAGTCACTCTATTCTCAAAGAAATTGGTATGTGTTGGTGCATTCAACATTTCTTCGACCCAGGGTAAAGGATTCTTTTTAACCTTCATGATTCCTTTAAGGCCCAAGCTGATAAGACGACGGTCAGTAATATAGCGGATATAAGATTTAACGTCAGCAGCGTCCAAATCAGCCACGCGTACCATGCCGAATGCCAGATCAATAAACTTATCTTCAAGCTCCACCATTTTGGTAGCAATCGTATAAATTTTTCCTTTAAGTTCGTCATTCCAAATCTCTCTGTTCTCTTCTATATATGTTCTGAAGAGTTTGATCATGGATTCAGCATGCAATGTCTCATCTGCAATAGACCAAGTTACAATTTGCCCCATGCCTTTCATTACGCCATGACGAGGAAAATTAAGAAGCATAATAAAAGAACTAAAGAGCTGCATGCCTTCCGTAAACGCGCTAAATGCAGCGATGTGTTCGGCGGTAGATTGTTTAGTGCTGTTCTTCGAGCTAAGATCCAAAATGTAATCATGTTTCTCTCGCATTTCAGCATACTCAAGAAACTCGTTGTATGTTGTATCCGGCATGCCTAGTGATTCTATTAGGTGAGAATATGCTGCAATGTGCAGCGCTTCACGGGCGGCAAAACCGCATAACATCATGCGTACTTCCGGTTGCGGAAAATAAGGCAAGTAGTTCTTCACATATCCACCGGCAACGTCAATATCCCCCTGTGTAAAAAATCTAAATATATGTGTTAAGAATTTCTTTTCATCCGCAGTGAGTTTGTTCTTCCAATCTTTCACATCTTCGAGCATTGGTACTTCTAGATGGAGCCAGTGCATCTGCTCGTGAGCGAGCCAAGAATTGTAGGCCCAGGGATACTGAAAGGGTTTGAATGCGTGACGTTCGTCTGTTAGTGTTAGTTTAGTTTTCTTGATCATTTTTTATAAACTCTAATAGTTCCTTTTCTTTTAATACTCCGACGTTTCTTTTTATTTCCTCTCCAGTATCATCTAGTAATATTAATGTAGGTACACTGCGTATACCATAAATTTTAGCAGCGCCCATATTTTCCTCAATATCAATCGCATCAACAAGTATAGTCAACTTATCACCTAGACTTTTAATAATACTTGTTTGCATTTTACAGGGCCCGCACCACGAAGCTTCGAACTTAAGTAGTTTCATTTTTTATGTCCTTTACTTTTTCTTCTTCGATCATTCTTATAATATTTTTTGTCAAAGCAATGTCACGTTCTAACCAATATACTTTATCACGCAGTTCTTCTAGTTTTTCCTTATAGAACAGAAGTTCTTTTTCCTTCTGCTCCTTCATCTCGTAAACGTCTTTTAATAATATAATTTTACTCATCTTTTACTCACATGCAAGGCACTCGGTTCCTTCTGCTAGTGCTTTTAAATCTATTTCTTGGATGACTTGTCTCTCGATTTTTCTAGAGACTTTATCAGCTTTCGAAATCTTCTCGCTGCGGCAGTAATAAAGTGTCTTGAGCCCTTGCTTCCATCCCATAAAGTGTACCGCGTGAATATATTTGATATTTGAGTCTGGTCTGAAAAAGAGATTGACACTTTGCGCTTGGTCAATATAGGGTTGGCGATCAGCGGCATGCTGTACAACCCATCTCTGGTCAATTTCCATTGACGTCTTAAAAACATCACGTTCCCAGTCTGACAGGAATTCGAGATGTTGAACGCTTCCATCGTTTGCGATAATACTTGACCAGATTTCGTTATAGTCCAACTTAGAATCGGCATCACATTTTTCCTTTATAATATTATCTAACCACTTATTTTTATTAAGATAAGCACCTGATAAGGTATCTTGACGATATGCATTGGCTCTATATGGTTCTATTGATGGGCTGGTATTGCCCATAATAATAGAACTTGAAGCATTGGGTGCTATCGCTGATGTGTGACTGAATCGCAATCCTGTTCCTCTGGCGTCAGGTGCTTCGCCACGCTCTTTACCCAATTCACGATTTGCATTATCTAATCCTTCACGAATATGTTTAAACATTTGTTTGTTTTTACTTACAGCCAACGCTGATTCAAACGGAACCTGTATCTTTTGAAGATACGCATGAAACCCTAGGGCTCCAATGCCAATAGAGCGTTCACGGCTAGCAGAGTAAACGGCTCGGGAAATGGAATCAGGTGCGTTATCAATAAAATATTGTAGAACATTATCAAGCATCTCAGCAACATCACGGAGAAACTGTTTATTAGTTTTCCACTCATCATAATACTCCAGATTAACTGAGCTTAAACAACAGACTGCTGTACGTTCTTTATCTGTCGGTAGAATAATCTCACTACATAAATTACTTTGTCTAATTTTTAGACCAAGTTTCTTTTGAAACTCAGGCATAGCTTTGTTGCTTGTATCAATATAGTGCAGATAAGGTTCTCCGGTTTGCATTCTTAATTCAAGTATGCGCTGCCACAATTCTCTGGCAGAAATCTTTTCCCTTACTGATCCATCGTGTGGATCTTTCAATTCCCAAGTATCATCCGCTTTTGGGTCAACCATACACTTTTCGATAATGTGCATAAAATCATCGGTTATATTTATACCATGATGTAGATTCAATGCTCGCATGTTAGGATCGCCCGTAGGCTTTCTCATATCTAAAAATAAGAGAATATCTGGATGAGAAATATCAAGGTATGCAGCATAAGAACCACGACGAGTCCTACCTTGTCTATAAGCGAGAGATGATGCGTCATATGTGCGAAGATGCGGCATGACTCCAACACTTTTATCATCCGCTGAACGAATACCAATTCCAAGACCTACTCCTCCACCGAGCATGCTGAGCCAGTTGACCTCAGATAAAGTGTCGACCAAACCTTCAGCACTATCGTCCAAATAAGGTAAAAAGCAGCTAATAGGAAGACCCCGCTTTGAGCGTCCAAAAGAGAGTATAGGTGTGCTGTAGCTAAGCCAGTGATTACTGCTATAATCATAAAGACGCTGACTGTGCTCTGGATTCGATCCAAACGCCTTTGATACAAAAGCAAATCTTTCTTGTGGACTTCGTTCATCATCTTTCATGTAACTTTCTTTTAATCTTTTTATCCCCAACTCATCGAACAGTTTGTCCCGAGAATAGTCTACCCTTATACCATGTACAGTATCTGTCATTTACTTCTACCTTATTGTTTTTAGATCACAGACCAAGCCAGTTTCTAGGTCTATCAATTTTCATTGTTTCGTTCTTACATTTTTCTGCTACAACTACTGCACCAACTTTAGCTCCAGAATCTCCACCTTTGGCAATTTCTGATATAGCATTCCAACAAGCTGTTTGAGATACTGTATTATCTTTGGAGATTGATTTAGCAGCCTCATAGTATAATTGTTCTTTACTTGGGGGTAACATATTAGCACACCCAGATAAAAGTAAACTGGTAAATAAGAAACCTGGTAAAAAGTATTTCATTTTTTGCCGCCTGATTCGTAAATTCTTTTCTGGGTTGTATACCAATCTATCCAACTATCATTTTTATCTGAACATTTGTAATGCAGTAAATAATTATCTACGATTAACTTTTGAAACTCTATAAGATCAACTGACCCGTCAGCATTTTTCTTCTCAAATCTTTTTAGATCTTCACAGGGTTTCATACTTTCTTCATTGGCTGCATCTGGCCATTTAGGTTTCAGATTAAAATATTGAAACATAGAACAACCAGACATACTCAAGGCGATAAGAAGAATAGTTATAATTCTCATTTCTTCTCCTCGACTCGTCTAGGTGGTCTTATTTTCTTTTCGATCTCGTCAACATTAAATGCTGGCACACTTGGGCATAACTTATATTGTTCCAACAGATCAGCAATCTTTTTGTCGTAAGCTGCCTTTTGCTCAGAGTTCATCTTATCATAATTAGCTTTTTCTTCAGCTGTCATGTTCTGTACTACAGTTTCTTTAATGGTTGTAACTGTAGCCTTACCATCTTTGAGAGCATTTGCTAAAGCACCGGCTTGGGTATTATTTACCTTACGCAAATCTTCGGCTTGACTAAGCGCAGCTGTTAATTTTGCGTTCAATTCATCATTTGCTTTCTTCGCTGCTGCTTCAATTGCTGCTTTTTCTTCTTCAGCGATCTTTAGTTTTTCTTGCCATTTGGCTTCATTACTAGCTGCGCCCAAGAACCAAATAGAAACAACTGTAGCAATAATACCGCCTAGTTGAATACCAAATCTATATGTGCTAATAAAGGGTAATTTGCCTAAGAACCAGGCTGCTGCCATGGCAACAAGTCCCAGCCCAAGAAGCCCTATCCATATCCAATCAGGTAACCAACTGAAAAGGGCGGTGATTTGCCACATCTTAAATTCCTAATGCTCTTTGAATGTTTGGTGGTGAATAAGTATCGGGTTTAAGAACTTTGCCATCATCTCGTTTGATCAATTGCCCGTCAACTGTTTTGCTATGATTAGATCTTGCTACTTCATCCCATACTGTTTGAGGATCAACGCCAAGACTGTACATTAATCCCTCAACTACCCAAATTAGATCAGCACAAGCATCAGCTACTTCTACAATATCTTTCTTTAGATATGCTACACCTAGCTCTTCAAATTCTTCTGCTACTAAATTAAAATAGAGATTGGCTTGGTCTAATCTACTCGGATAAAAACCTGCGTGTTTTGTTGATACTTCGTGTCCTCCGGCGCGCATAAATGATGCCACATCAAGCTTCGTGTTCATGAATCAATCCTTTAATCAATGGGAAAACCTTTGCGATCACCTGTGCGCATGCCTTTGCAATATCCATATGCTCAAGTTGAGTACCATTAGCTGATCTAAGTTCGCAGTAATGTATCCAACTTCTCAGGGTGCCATTTATATATAATCTCGAGACAGTTAAGCCTTCTGGTAGGACTGCTCGGGCCTGCTCCTTTGCTATTCCCGATTCCACAGCCCATTCATAAGCGGCCTTTGCTGCTCTCATAACTTTTTCTTGTTTTTCTCGCCAGTTTACGGCAAGCTCTCTATGGTCTGGGTTAGCGAAGTCAAGTTCTGTAGAATTTTGTCTGTTACTTGGGTCCTGTAGCCTCGCGTCTCTAATAACAAAGCTGAGGTCTTTAGTTGGATCAGCATATCTTTGGCTGAACTCTTGGAAGGTAAAACTTCGGTGTCTAAGGATCTGTCTTGCAATATCCCTTGTTGTGGTAATTTCGAGGCAGGCACTGACCATTTCAAAGGGAGACCAGTGTTTGTGTTTGATGAGGTATCGTAATAATTTGTTCGAGGTCTCTGTATTGGATTGATTACCTGGGTTCGAGACTCGGGCGCAATAGGCAACGAGATCTTGTAAATCGGGTGGAGATTCGAAATCAACACGTGCCTCCGTTGATACTTGTGAATAACTAATTAGTTTTACTTTCATACTCTTTTCCATGCTGTAAATTTCATCTTTGCTTCTAATCCTTCAAATGTATTCTCTTTAATAATTTTCTTTACATTCTTACCAGATAAGATCATATCATTAATATCTTTTTCAAGTAGATTCTGTGGCCAGATTACTACATTATATCCTTGGTTTATTATCTTATCTAATAGTTTAACTACTTCTTTATTCCTAGGCTGATTATCAATCACCACAACCAATTTATCTTTTGGTACTTTAATGAGTTCCAATTTATTGAATCCTGTACCACCAATCGCAATACTGTTATCTAAAAATAAACTATCAATGGGTCCTTCTACAGCATAAACATTTTTAGACTCATCTATTACATCTAGACCATATACTAATAAATTATCATCATTAGTTTTTACAGTGATATAACGCAACGATTCATTTCGTAATGCTCTACAAGTAACACCAAGCAATTTACCATTTTTGTCTATAAAAGGTATAACAAGTCTCGGTTCTGAAGTTTGTACCTTGTTCTTGTATTTATCGGACAGTTGTTCTATTTTTCTTACATCATCAATAAAATATAATTTTTTATATGCTGGTTTAGGTATTTTTCTTTTCTCACAAAATAGAACAGCTTCATTATCTTCAGGCAGTGTATCAAGTCTATCTAGTATTTTATCCAACAATCTTTCGGGTTTATTAAATACCGGCTCTTCCATCTTAAAACTTGGTTCGGCTTTTTGATGTGATTTATTTCTCGGCAATCCCTCTGTATATCGCTCTAAAACATACTGATCATATAGTAATTTATCCTGTGTTTTTAGAAATGAACCAAATTGATAGCTGACACCGCAGTTATGACACTTGTACAAAAGATCATTTTTAATAGCATAGAAGTATCCTCTGGCTCTGCTTTTCTTTTTAGACGAATCACCACAAATAATACATCTACAATTATAGATTCGTTCACTTTTCTGCTTGAATAATGGTAATCTATTGCTTATTAGCTTTAGATATTTGAGATCAACAAATAAACTCATAATAAAACCTCCATGACTTATTATAAAGTCTGAAGGTTTAAAGAACAATTAATTAAAGAATTTTTTAATATCAATATTGCCAACAAGATATCCTAAGACTATTGCGGCACCTACAATCATATATCGCCATTTTTCTAATGTATCAACTCTGTTGCTAAGTCTATCCATACTGTGTCTTACATCATCATGTGCTAAATCTTCAGACTTGGATAATGATTCAAATTTTTGATCGATCTTGTCCATAATCTCACGATTACCTGTAGTAATTCGTGAGTGCAGATCTCTGACGTCGGTTTTCAACTCAGCAACATCTTCTTTAATAGATTCTACTTGGGCTTCCAAACGAGACACTCTTGAAGCTTCGTCTAAAAGACGTTGCTCAACCATTTTTCTTTGGACGACCAGCTTTTACTTTACCAGCAACACTTTTCGCTCTTGCTGTAGCTTTAGTCTGTACTTGTTTTACTTCTTCTTTGACTTCAGCTACTACTTCCTTAACTTCTTCTTTTGCCTTTTCCACAACAATCTTTGCATCAGCAGAATCAACTTTGCCATCCTTGTTTACGTCAAGTTTTTGTTCTGCACCAACAAATAACTTTCTTAACCAATCAAACATTTTTTCTCCTTACTAATGCAACAGGTGCATTCTTTTGATTTTTCTTTTTGTACTTTGCCATTTGTTTAGGAGTCAGACCAGGTTCTCCTTCAGCACCTACTCCTATACCTGCAATTGCACCTCTCCCTACTGCATTACCTGCAAGTTCTTCATTATATTGCTTGAATGTTTTCATATACTGCCCTTTAGTATATCTATTTACTACATCAAGCTCTTCTGTTAAATCTGTTCTCATTCGTTTAACATATTGAAATTCCAGATCTAATGGTTCATTATTATTTTCATAATGTTCTTTTATTAATGATAACGCTGCTGCAAAGGAAAGTATCTTTTTGTTCTCAATAGGTACTTTTTCTATGATTCTTTTTAATCTAAATACAAGTCTATGTAATAAGGTATATGCATCACGTTCTTCGACAGTATTTAACTGTCCCATTTTCTTAAGTTCTTTACCTTTAACATCAATGATTCCTAATCTATGTGCATCGCTCTCATCAAACGGAGTAACTAACAATTTTAGTACTCTGTATGCTATAATGGAATCGATTGCTCTTGACATTAAATTTCTCTAAGTGTTTTTATAATGTTATCGTCTAAAGGTATATCGGCTTCTTTAAATTCTATACCCTTGGAAACTATTACTTCTAAGGGCATAAAGTTTAAAAAAACCAAAAAAGTTTTAAGCTGCGACCAAAACTTTTGCTCTATTTTATAGAATAACATCTTGGTAGCAGCTTCAGCACCGAATAAATTATAAATGACAATGATATGATTTAAAATTAATCTTTCTTTCAAATCTTTACCAGAGTTGTATTTTCTAAACAACCTTTTAAGATATTTAAATCTTTTAAGGTCATCCATAAATTCATCCATGCCCTTACAATGGGGATTATCATAATGTTTGATGGCATAGATTATAAAGTTATCTTCATTCAATTCAAATTTCATGGATAAATTACGTTAGCCGTTCCCCCAACTACAAACCATTTGTTATTAGTATACATTAATGTAGTTGCATCACCGACGTTATTATATTGTATATTAGCGCTACCAGCAATATTACCGGTTAAATTATACGTACCTGTACCTCCAATATACATGATATACTTCATTTGATTTGCTACAGTACCAACTGGTATAGTAATATCTCCACCTGATCCATCACCTGTTAGATGAGTAATCAAGCTTGTATTATTTACTATACCTGCTGCAGCAATAGATTGTACTCCAGATAAGGCAATATTACCTCCAATAGTAATATTGGATAATGACTTAAACAGATTAGCAATCGTTATACGTTTGCTAGTACTGCTTTGTACAATGTATAATTGATCAGCTGCGGCGGCCGAGGTAGCCGCCGTTAGCTCTGATACTTTAGAATCAGCCATATTAAGATATCTGTGATTCTAAACCAGGAATGGTTTGTAGAATTTCAATAATTCTAAATACTGCATGGTTATTAGTAATTAATACATTTGCATTTAATGCTACAGTTGTGTTATTAGTAACACTTGCCACAGTAGCAGTCTGAGCATTTACATTGGTACCAACAATAGTGATATGGTCACCTGCTTTGAGATCAAGTGCCCAACGAGTACCATAGCCTGTTATGGTAGCATTTGATGCTGCAGCAGTAGTATTTGCATTGCCTTGTAAATATTTTGCTGAAGCCCAACCGCCTCTATGCGGTACTACAAAATACTTTGCTCTTACCATAACTTGAGCATTTGCTGTAGTAGACATAGCATAGTTAACATTTAAATTACCAGCATCTGTAATAAGTGTTACTACTCTAGCATTAGTATAATTACCAGTTAAAAGAGGGCGAATCATCAAAGTATCGCCTTCTTCTATTTCGCTTCTACGAGTTTCTGTTTCTGCAAACTGAGTTTGTCCCCATGTTCCTAATATAGTTACAGAAGTAGTTGTAATATTCGCATTACCTTCTAAAGGTAACGGATAAAATTGTAATGTTCTTCCTTCAATTGTTGCATTAGCACTAGCTGCCCACTTAGGAGCAACTGTGTTTAAATAATCTGCTGGCATTTTGCCTCCTTACTATTATTTGGTTCTAGAAGCAATGCGCTTCATAGTTCTGCGCTCTGTGGCAGTAGTCCCTTTACCCTCACCTGATCTAATTCTACGAGATACTCTTGTCACTCCAGGTTTGGTTCTATCAACATCCAAGTTTAGCTCAGGACTATATTGTTTATCGCCCATGCGAGTTGCTTTATAGTCAGCTTCAATAATGCCTTGCTTGATTAGTTCAGCTTCGGCAATTACTTCGATATTATTATTAGTAAAAGCTTCATTTGCAATTGAAACAATTTCTGCTTGAATCTCAGGATCTTCTGAGTTTACAATAGTCTTAATTGCATTGATGTAATCTTGATATGTTATTGTAGAAGGAACACTGACTTCAATAGTATTTTCAATGACAAATTCCATTGTAATGGTTTCTTCTTCTTTTAGTCCGCCACGAGCTTTAGCAGATTTAAGCATTGCAACTCTATCGCGGTATCCTGCAATGCCAGGCTTAATATCTTTAGCAGCTTTCTTTTCGCCCGGTGTTGGATTACTAATGTGCTTCATTGTGGTCTTAGCTTGATGGCTCATAGCTTCATCAGTTCGTTCTACTTCTTCATTAGATAGACGACTAGTCGCTTTTAGCTGACCAGCACGTCGTTTGTCAGCTGTTGCCTGGGCTTTCGCAGCATAGGCAGCAGATTTTGCTGCTACTCTAGGATTCGTTGTTTGCTGACTAATCTCAGTATCACGGCGAGCGGTTTCTTTATTTCTTAATTCACTATTTCTAGCCTTATGTCTATAAGATGTAAGAGTTGATGGTGAAAGTTCATCTATCTGTTCTACTTCTTCTTCCATGCTCTCTGCACGAAGTTTAGCTAGAACGGCACCGGCAACTTTCTTACCTTTTTCCGCTGAACCATAACGCTTTGCAGCAGATGCAGCAATTTTGCCGAACATCTTACCTGGTTTACCGATATCTTTACCAGCACGAGCTTTCTTGGCAGAATAATCCATTTTTGCTTCTTCTAATGACTCAGCAAAATCTTCCTCGGTCATTTCGGAAATAATTTCATCTGCTTCTTTAGTATAGTCTTCTTGTACAGTCTCTTCGTTAAGAATAGTAGGTGTAGCTTCTTGTGCGGCCGCAGACACCTTTCTAATAGATTCGAAAAGATCATTAGTGATTCTTTGCATTTGTTTTCCTTTGATTCTAATTTATATATTTATTTGATTAGGTGCCTAAGCCTGCGGAAACTGTGCCTCTTGACCAGCTTCTGCATGACCAATAACGAGCTTTATGTTTTGGTCCGGGATTATCACAGTTGTGTCTTGCCCTAAAATTACGACGTCTATCTGGATTACTTGTCTTAATAGTTAATCCAGTAGTATCACCGAAATTCACCTTAACTACATTGCCTTTTTCATTCTTCGTATAAACAGCAAACTTACCTTTGCCGTCAGATGTTCTAAAAGGTTTATTCAGTTGAACTTTTCTACCACCTTTTTCTGCTTCTTGAAGTTCTGCTTCTTCACCCATTGCCCTTTTTTGACTTATTGCATATTTTCGTTGTTTGGCAGGTGACATAGACGCCAGTGAAGCATTTTTTCTATCCCTTTCTACTGCACGGTGATAACCAGTTCTTAATCTAACTGCTTGACCCATATGTTCGTCACCGGCTTCATCGTGTCCTTTATCTCTAGCTAATTCAGCATTCTTTGATGCTTTTTTTGCCGCACGGTCTAAAAGACGAGGTGACAATTCATCTAACTGTGCCACTTCTTCAGTCATATCAAATGTCTTAGGTGCTTTTGTTGACGTAGCAATTCTGTAATGTGCTCGTTCACCCTGATCCATGCCTCTATGTTCGTCTTTAGCAGATTCCAAATCTTTATGTGTGCTTAGTACTTTATTAGTCGCTTTATGTACTAGAGAATAATATGTTACAGGTTTAGCCACATCCTTATCACTTACTGGATATTGTCTTAAATAACGTGTTGTAGCATTGGGTTTCTTTGATGCTTCGTCGATTTCGGTTTCTTCTTTTTTAATACTCGCCATACCTTGTTTAGCTAAGTGTTTTGCTGAAGAAAAGCCTTGTCCATATTTTCCTGCTAATGCACTTGGATTTTTCTTAGGAGGATCTGGATCAAATGGTCTATTAGGATCTAAGTGCATAGGTAACTTTTTACCGGGATTTTTAAGCATATAGGAAAGAGCAGTTTCCTTACTTGCTTCAGCAATCTCGGTTTCTTCTTTGGCCAGTCTTTCGGCTGCACGATTGATACCAGTTAAACGATTCTTGACTGCGCGTTTCAGTTCTGGCTCGGCATTTTTCATGGTGCCGTCTGGACTTGTTCTGCCTATGAGCTGCTTGTCACGACCATAGCTACCAGCTGCCTTGCTAACATAACTGGCTAGTGTCTTTCTTTGTAATTCATCAATCTGTTCGGCATCTTCTTTAACAACATAACTAACAGTCTGCATACCTGAGGTAGGATGAGTAAATGTCTTTTTCATGACCTTGCCGCCATGCTTTTTAGCATGAGCGAAGGCATCTTCCTTTTTACCAAACTCATTCTTAGGTGGTTTGATCATAGGAGATGCTTCAGCAAGATTACCTTTGTGATATGCTCTAGCCGCATCTTCGGGTGTATCATGTAAAGTAGTTTTTTGCGTAAATGCTGTAGAAGAACCACCTGCTGCATAATACTTTTTAGTCTTGTTATGCTTTAGAATGTTGGCACCTTTGCCTTTACTGGTAGAATGCGTAAAACCAACATAAGTTCCTGTTTTACCCTTTAATACAGGACCTTTAGTCTGATCGATGTAGGTATACTTGTCAGTATCCTTGGCTTCATCTAAATCCTCATATGATTCCGCTGCTCTTTTTAAAGCAGATGCAGTAGGTGCGCCTTTGCTACCAGGTTCACGCATGCGCTCCCCGGAACCAGCCTTGATTCTTTGTCGCTTGGCATGAATATTTGCCCATAGACCAGGACCACCCTCATTTATCTCATCCCAGTCTTCATATTGTTCATCACCCGTAGGTTCAAAGTCTTCTTCGACTGAACCATACAAGGTATCATCTGCGCATTCATCACAACACGAATCTAATTCTTCTCTTAGTTTAAAAAACGATTTCATTAGTACCAAGGCCTCTCTAATCCGAAATAATTTGCCTTCCAATGTGCCTGAGCATACCAACCTTTAAGATATTGCCATTCATCTCGCATAGACCATAATTTTTTAGCAGCATCCACCCAGTCGGTGTTTAAAACTATTTGCTCAGCCTTAACTCTTTCTTCTTCTATAAATTCTTTATTGGGACTATCCCATTCCAAATGTAATACTTCTAATGCAATTTGATTGTCGCAATAATCTATATCCAAATCCAATCCCCATTTTTGTTTGCTGGTCAATAACCAACCTACTCGATGGTTTTCTTGACGATGTTTCTCAATTTGTTTTTTTGCATCACCGTCAAAACTACAGCGATACATTGCACAACTATGATCTATGGTAATATTCTCATGCTGGACACTGATCCATGGCTGGAAAATACCAGGATGGTCTGCAGTATATTTAACCACCTTGTAACCTTGGGCAGAATAATACACCTGCTCAAGTCTTGTTAATTCGTAACCATCTTTATCAAAAAAATCTACTGCTCTAGAATCGGCAAAATGAATATTATCTATTTCTACATCAACGATAGGCTTCTCGAGAAAGTCTATCTTAGCTATCGTGAACATTACATTGTGCGGTCTTTATTATCTATTGGACCATCTGTTAACCACAACTTACATGTTCTGGTGCCAGCACATTTAAAGTGCAGAATATTGCAGTAACCAAGATCAGCTTTTTCAGCAGTCGCCATGGCATCTGCAGATTTTTCCTTACCCTGCATTCCTACTTCAATACACTTACGCATTTTATCAGAAATATCAAATGCAGCACAATTGCCGCAGGTCATAGTCTTGGCATTTTCTACACTGATGCCCCAGACTTTAGCTATCTTGTTCCAATGTTCACCTGGCTCATTGGGATTAGCAGGACCATATAGATATTCGTCAATGGCATGTTGTCTATTCTTGACGTTCTCATGCAAATCCATTGTAGCTACTGGACAAGTAGCCTCATACAATTCTGCTCTCAGTGAATTAAATTTTTTCATCACCGAAAATACCTTTTGTTCTTTCTATTTGAACATCATTAGCTTTGGCATAATCATCAATTGCCTTTGCCAGTTTAAAATCCAGTATTGTCAATCCATTAACATCTGAGGTAGTAGTTTTTACTGTCACCTCAGTTACATCTTGTTTAATAAGAGCAAAGTGATCTAGTTCTTCGCTTTTATCATTAATGAACTTAATGAAATCTACGGCCAATCTATGATCTTTAGCTATAAATTTTGCCTGAAGATATCTGTGATCAAACATCTCCCAACCAGGAACAATGGATGCTCGCATATCATCCAGTTCTTTATTAGGTGGTACTCGTTCTTCAGCGTCGTTTAATCTAAACTCACCTTCTAAGATATAATTACGAAAATTTATTTTCATCTTCTCGCAAGTCTTTTCTTTTCAAGTTCTCGTACTCTTGGCAACATCTTCACTGCCAGATTAGCTTGTAGAGCTGCCATTCTATTTACTTGCCCTTCAATTTGATCCCTTTCCTGCGCAGATAGTTGAGATTTATCTCTGCCTCTAAGGAATCTATTCATTAATGCTCTGCGGGCTGCTTTGTGCGCTCTGGTCTGCAGAGTCTTAACATCAGATGCTCTGCGTAATTTTATCATCTTGGCAACATCTCTACGAGTAGATGTTCTTGCAAATCTCATTCTACGTTGTATTCTGGACATAGCTGAGATTTTTTCATCAATTACCTCCGGATCATTTCCCTCGAATTCTACTTCATCATCGTTATAAAGTTCAACGATATCATGCCATTCTAAACTGTTTGCCATATTATCAAGTTGATCTTCTGATATTTCTTCTTTTACAAAAGACTTGAAGGATAAATTTTCTTCTCTTAAATCTTTATCTGCAGTGTGATAAGTCTTACCTTTCATTATATAAGAATTTACTCTGGCCAGACCCCATTGTGTGGGAGTTGTACCTGGTCTATGAGATGTTCTCCAGGCTGCTACACCGCGCTTGAATACTTTTCTGAGAGTACCAATTGATACTCCAGACTTATCTGCTTTGTTTCTGAGTGCAGCTTCGGATGATTCATCTAACATTTCGCCTTCCTTTTCAACTGATTCGTCAGCTTCTCCTGCGCCCTTAGGTGCATGTGCATAAGGCTCATCTGCTAAAGTTAAATCCTCATCTTTAGCATTTTTAATCATCTCACCGACATGCCCTTTCATATAAGGTTCATGTTCATCTATCGCATTTAATGCCTTTAGTGCAGAATGTGCATTGGTATAATGCTGAGTAAAATCATGAATGTGTTGCTCGGTTCCTTCTGTGCGAGATGCCTTCAGAACACCAAGATAATTGTCGGTTGCCTGAATAGCTGCTCTTAATAATTCGTGATCTACATGTACTTTATTCATTTTGCAGTGGCTCTAAGCATCCATCCATGCTTTTGATGTGTTTCAATTCTACCCTGAAGAGAATTGGAAATACCAATTTCACCTTGTTCTTCAGCTATTTTATATGCAGTCATCAAGGATATAATAACTAAATTATTATCTGCTTCAAGATTTACTGCCATTGTTCTTGCATCGGGTACATCTCCGTCGGGCATAATGCCTGATGCCATAGATGTTGCCCTGTGCCCTGGCGCTTTAACATCAAGTGTTCTAATTAATTCTGCAATGGTATCGGTTGCGCCCTGGGCATCTTCATAGATATCACCAAACATACCATGTAGGGAATGAAAGTGTAAACCTTCTATATTCCAATGATAGTATTGTGCTTTTAAATAAAAATTAAAAGTGTCGCCAAGCGCTCTACTAAGTGCTTCTACTAATGGATTCATTATAACTCCGTATACTGTCTAAATTGCATATGTCTAACATTCTGAGGTTTCATGGCAATACCCGCATGGACCTTGGCCAGAACTGGTTCGTTGGGTCCAGGGGGTGCCTCATAAGGGCCGACTTTACTAATCAATTCTGTAAATTTTTTTCTTGCTTCTGGGCTGGCATCAAAATGTTTTGTCTTGTATCCACCATATTCTATTTGATTATTTGATTCCTGCAATTCTTGTTTTTGTTCTGGAGACATTAGCAAATATGGAATAATTGTTTCAGTTTTTATTCCATGCCTTTCTTTGTATGCCTTAGTATACACTGATGGCTTTGTCTTTACACCTTTATCAGTTGACCATTGTTGCATTAAACTTGGATCATCTGGATTAGCTTTTACTTTTTCTTTAGCGCGGTCTTGATTCTTCTTTACTTCGTAGGGCGAGGCTACTCCTTTAGGAGCATTTTTCTTATTGACATCTGGATAATTTTTGAAACTTGGTCTTTGTTTTAGTGCACCGGATTTGGTTTTATATTTTTCTTCGTTGATATCTGTTATCCAACCTTTGACTGTAGATTTATCTTCTAATTGTAGTGTAACGTAGTTTGAACCTCTGTATACTATCTCGCCTTCTACACCGTCGTTAGTCTCAACCTTTTCATTTAATTTATAGATGTGTCCCAGCACATATTGTTCTCTTAGATTCATTTCTTCTTTCATACTTAAAGGTTTACATTTACCGTCTGTATTGCACCAGTATTCGCCTTCAGGGCATTGTATTTCGCCTTTGGGTGTCATACTTTGCATATACTTTGTTCCACCAGGTGTGCCCCAGTCGAAACGATAAGGATTTTCATAATCCTCTTTTAAAGATGATCTTACTTTATGGTAGACGTCTTCTTTATCTTTGTCGGATAATCCATGCATCATACCTTTCTTAAATTCTTCTTTGTTACCAGCAATAGCATGAGAACGTAGCTTGGATGCAGACATTCCTTCAGCGCCCTCAGCATCTGGATCTCTGTGCCCTGCTGACACTATCTTAATGGATTTATAACTATAATGTTCTGGTTTATTGTTGTATTTGTGCAGTAGATTATGGTATTCTTCCACTCTATCAGAACCAGCAACTACATGTAAATGATGGTAACCTTCACCATGTAGTTTCTTAGCTATGTGTATTATACTTGGAGATTCTTTGCTAGATGATCTGACACTCAGATTACTATGGTTTTTGTAGGCTTTTTTGATCAAGCCAACCTTTTCTGATGCAGATAAGGGATTCTTTTTAGCATCCTGTGAATGGGATACATAGATGTGAGGAGTACCACCGACACTTTTTGCGTGTTCAATGGTTTTGTCGAACAATTTTCTATGCCCAATTGTTGGGGGGTTCGCTCTACCCCAGGCTACTACAGCGGTTTTTTCCATTAGAATATAGTCTTGTTACAAGTATCATTTATTTATAAAATATAATATTTTGGTTATAAAATTCTCTCTATAATTATACTATAACCTGTTGTATTGCTAGAATTGTTAGATACTATGAAGGTTACTCGATATACTTTTTCTGCGTTTTTATCAACAATAGTCGCAATAACCATATCACCACGATTGTCTAGTCCGTGGGCAGAATATAAACTTGTGAAAGAATTTATTAAAGCACCACCGTTTTGTGCGCCTAAGGTACCTGCACCATTAACATATCCAGATATGGTCCAGCCAAAGATATCTTACTGATCCATTGCTCTAAAAACTGCACCTTTTTAATAACCGAAGATAACTTTGGATCTATGTCTAAAGCTTCTGGTTGTTGGTAGGAGTTTTCGTTGAGCTTAATTGCTCTTGCTGCTCTTTCTGCAAGGGACTCGGTTCTGGTTTCTGATACTTCTGCGGGTTCAATTTGCTCGGAGGCATTTTCGGGCTCTTGTGGCGAATCCAGGTCATTTACTTCCTCCGTAGTTTGAGACAAAAATTCCTCCAGCTCATCAAGAGAAGGAGGCATGGGAAAATCTGGTTGATTCTTTATTGTCTGCACTTCAGTCTTTACTTGCTGCAGTGCTTCTTGTAGATCCTTAATCCAATTTGATCTTGCAGATTGTTTTATACTCTGTTCAAATTCCTTTTGTCTATTTACTTCTTCAACTATAGAAGGATCGATATCTTGTCCAAATGTTTTGGATAAGTTAATCAAAAGTTCTTTTTCTTTGATGTTTTTTATAGACATAGTATTGACACGGTGTTATACTTCTCTATGTAGCCTAATAATAATCATGTTCTTTTAGGAAATCGAGGATTATATTTTAGTGCTGCAGCAATGTGATTAGGAACAATTTTAAAACGAATGTTTCTAGTCTTTTTATCAGCAACGACAATTCCTTCATCGGTACTTGGTGCCCCATCAATATGTGTTGTAAAGTTACTAGGTTTATTATGATGCAAAGTAGAAGATAATGCTTCGGTAACTTTATTGATATGATTATGAAAATCAAATATAGATTTAAATTTAGGTTTATCTCTATCGACTTCATTCATCATATTTTGAAACGCAGCACCTTTTTCAGCTTTAGACTTTTCTGTCTTGACGGCTGCTTGTCTTTTTTCCATAATTCTTTTTAAATGCTCCTTGTATTCTTCATGTGATGGTGGTGCAAGAGGACCTGCTTCTGATCTTAAAGAATTCATGTAAGTAAGCAAATGCTCCTTATGTTCTTTAGAGATATCAAAATGCACAGGATTTTTCTTTACTATTTCTTCTGCGGCCACTAAATGTTTCTCTGCAATGTCTTGATGTTTTTGTTCATAATGTGACGACTTGGGTTCATACGATGTATCAGCAATAAAGACATTTCTTGAAGGATTGATAGCCTTGGATGACACGCCGGATTTGGCACTGTTACCTTCATACTCGGTGTGCAATGCAATACCAAACTTCTTTGGTTTACCTGAGTGTTTATACTCTATTCTATTTGGTGTAGATGATACATGTTCATCTGTTACCTTGGGATCGCCTGGTGTACTTTTCTTTTCATCCTTAGTATAGAGCAGATCACCTTGAACGGTGTGCCCTGGTTTAACCATATCTTTACCGTGTTTAAGAACGTGTTTTAATGCTGCAGCTAATCCTGGAGCATGACCATGATTCTTTTCAATATCTTCCTCTGAATAATTAATTTTCGGATTGACATTGAATGCGGACTTAGTTGATACTGAAAATCCGAATGTCGGATGATTTTTCATTATAACACTTACACCACCATCAACCTTGCGAGACGTATATACCTTGGTTGATTTGCCTGTCTTAAAATATTCATGAGTTGCTTTAAGATCTCTAATAGCAGACTCGGCACCGTTCTTACCATACAGCACATGCATTTGATATGGATGATCCAAATGAGCTAGTTGCTCATTAGTATTTTCCTGTTCAGAAATAAGTGTTTTAAAAGTCAACATTAGATGTATTCGTAATCAATCATTAAATGTGTAGGATACAACCCACCTGATTTTGATCTTAGATTAAATTGTAATTTATACGCATTAGTTTCTACAATTATATCTACTCTCTTACCTGCAGCACCAGTGCCCAATCCTCCGTAATATACAGTACAGGATTTCGGTGTTGCTGCTTGATCTAAGTAAGATTTAGTCATTTCTTTATGTTTAATACTTGCACCCAACAAATGAACCATATGATACCCATACCCAATACCACTTTTTATAAATTGTTGTAATACTGTTTTATTAATTTTACCAAAGGTATTATCGGTATCCTTAAACATTTTACCTGCGCCATATGCTTCAAAGGTTGCTATAAATTTAGCCTCACTCATTCCAAACATATCTAATAGAATTTGTGCATTTTGATTGTTTAATTTATTAGCTTTGAAATCTTTTTCAGGGAATAAAGTGGCAACACCAGGATTTGCAAACGTAACTTTTTTACCATATTTAAGTGATAAGAATACAGTCTTACCCATATTTTTTTGGGTACCTTCAACATTTATATCTGTAACTATTCTACCAATATTTGGATCGCCTGCTGTGCCGATGAACACACCTGAAGTAGTAAATTGTAATGGTCTTTTCTGATTTAATTCGCCCATTGGTATAACTTTATCTATGGTCGATAAATGATAGTATTTTACAAATTCTATAATAAATTTTTCTATCTTTTTATCTGATATAGTTTCACCGCGTATGTATTTGTTTATATCATTTACCAGATCAGATTCAAATTTAGTACCGAGATTAACTCTTGCCTCAGTAGATGCTCCTTTTCGAGATCCCTCACCAAAAGCCATCGATAAATTTATTTTTAATGTATTCTTTAGAGTGGGTAAATTTAGGGGAGATATTCTTCTGGTTATTTTTACTTTACTTGGCGCAGTAGTATCAAGAGCAAATGGAAATTTTATATTGGGATATTTTTCATCGAAGTAATTGAACAGCTTAAAATAATCATCCACGTATCTCTTATATGGTGCTGTTCCTGCTACCTCACCGAAATTTTTGGGAATAAAAGTAAATGCCATGTTTGCTCCTTATTTTATATTTATAGAAGCCTATTACATGGTTAGAGCCGGATTAACCGGCTCTTTTTTTAAATATTTTCTGCCCAGGATTTTATTACGGGATGTAAAATATCATCAGTATAATCCATTTTCATCGTATTAACTATTGCCAGCACAACTTGAATATTACCTTTGACATATCCTTTATTTGAATTTATACGATCTACACTAGGTCGATAAGGATTACGTTTACCTTTCGTACCCATTTCCATACTAAAAGGAAACTTGGTAATAGCACATTTACCTTCGCATTCATCAAATTTCTTTTGAATATACTCAGGTGTAAGATCAAATTTTAGATCTTTGGTCTTTGCTCTTGTTTTTAGAGCAGTGTATTCCATCTTACCAAATCTTAAGGGATCAGCTTTACGCTTACGATAACTTGCACCATGTTTTTCCTTTAGTTTTTTCAATTTACTTTCAGGTAAAGATGCAAGTTTTTCTTTCTTAAGCTGATATTCCCATTTAGTAAATGCTTTCAATAAAATAGATTCATCTTCAGTTAATTGCCTTTCGCCTACTTTCTTAACAAGATTTAGGCGTCTGGCTTCTTTAACTAATGCTTTGTCGGTAAAATCAAATGTAGTCATAATAAAGGCTGAGCATAATATTTAATTTAGGCGGAGAATGCCTCGCTACCAGACTGCTTATAAGCAGCAGCTACCATCGCACGACTTGGCTTACCAAGACGATAAGCAGATTTACCATTTTTGGTAGTATTGGTATAAATTGCGTGACCTTCAGAACGAAGTTCACTGATGCGAGGACGAATGCTATCTTCTGAACTGTTTGTTAATCCTGCAAGTTGAGCAGGAGTGAACTGACGACCAGATTGTAGAACCTTCAATACACGAGTTTTTAACATAATTACTCCATTTATATCATTGCAACTAAGGTGTGCAATACGACCATACACTTATTATATAATAAAAAGATACCAAGGTCAATCTGAAGTTAACCAAAAGTTGGCAAAATCTTCAGCTTCTTTTTTAGAATCAAAGTAGTATTCTTTTTCTGTTTCAAAATAATGATCAAGTAATACTACTCTATATCCTTTACCCCGTTCTTTTATTATTGCGGTTTTTAAATTTTCGGTCAGGACCATCTCTTAACTTTCTTAAATATTCTTTTCCAATTAACCCTAGTTCAATTTCTCGTATAGCAGTAACTATGGGTTTATTTTTTGTTGCCATCTTCGGGGCATCACCTCTGCGTAATTCCCTCGCCCTTGCTGCAGCTATTAATACCATATCATACTTATTACCAATTTTAATAGATGCTAATTCAGAAGTTATTCTAGCCATTATTTATTCTCAATTCCTTTAATCTATCTGCTGCGTAACTAGCAGCGAATGAGAGAGGTTTTACTAAAGGGATTACATTACAAGTACCTTTAATATAACCTACTGCCTGAGACAGAACAACATTACTTACATGATCATCGTTTGGATTGATATCCAAATGCACCTCTACCTCTCTGTCTATAAATACCTCAGCAAGTTTTATGTATAGATCCGCGATCTTGTATACTTCATTCATTAATCTAAATGTAGGTTTAGATGCTTTTTGATCATAATCTTTTTCTGTAATTATCTCACCGAAGATTTTACAACCATGTTTTCCATCTATATGAACCACTATGGCAAGAATATAATCAGCGTACCATACATTGTTTCTGCGATATCTTTCAGAATCGCAACCAATATAAATTTTAGTCTCTGGACCTTGTTTATCTATAAATTCTTTTACTTGTTCTAGATTTAGTTTCATTTTACACACCTTAAAATGGTGCCCCCTCCAGGGGTTGCACCTGGCACCAACGGTTTATGAGACCGCGGCTCTACTAACCATGAGCTAAGGGGGCAATACTGGTACCCAGGGCGGGATTCGAACCCGCAGTGTTTCTAATGTGCAAGATTTTAAGTCTTGTGCGTTTCACCTATTTCGCCACCTGGGCGTTAAATTATTATAATGTATTTAGATAAGCATGTCAAATGCTTAGTTGATCAAAGTTACTATTACGTAACCATTTCCGTTGTTGGTACCGGTAACATTACTTACGTAACCAGACAGAGTATAGGAACCACCACCACCACCATATTGTCCATCGCTTGCACCACCGTTGCCTCCTCCACCTCCACCGCTATATCCGCCACCGCCACCTGCCCAAACGTAAGTATTAGTCGCATTGTTATCACCGTTACCTGCGCCACCGCCTCCACCGAATCCACCTCTAATAGCATGCATGGATCTAACGTTTGCTGCTACATTGCCACCTATCCAATTATTTGCTTTACTTCTTCCTTGAAGACCGTTTGCTGATTGACCATCAGATAAAATACCAGCACCAGGTCCGCCATATAAAATACCCCTGGTACTTACGTTACCGCCTCTTCCATTTCTACCACCATAGGAAAAAGCTCCGCCTTGTATTGATACATTTGTGCCATGTATCGTATTACCTTTACCATGGGCAGTCAATTGATTAGTCAGTAATGCTGTTCTAGTCGATGCTGCTCCTCCGCCTCCCCCGCCTACAACATAGAAAGTAGAAGTAGTGTTATCATAAACAAATGAACCTCCTCCGCCAGCACCGCCCGGAAATAACGGACCATTAACATTGCTTCTGTCTTGTCCCTCTTGTCCAACAACTATGGCAATTTTATCATTTTGAGTAAGAGCTATTTCAGCAACAATTTGTGCCCCGAATCCGCCCTCTAAATTTGCTGAATGGCTTTTACCACCTCTGGCTCCTACCGCAGTAATTCTATAAGTACCAGACTTAGGCACAGTCCAAAGTTGTATACCTTGAACTGGGACATTAAAATAATCAGTATTATTTAACCAAGAATTATCTACAGTATTGTAGTTTGCTAAACATTGAGAAAGAGTAGGACCAGCTCTACCCGCAACATTTGCTGCGGTAAATGTGAATGTAGAAAAAGAATATAAGTCAGAATTTATTACAACAAGTTCGGTGCCAAGATTACTTCCTGATATGTTTAATCCAGAAATATTTAAATTTGGCATTACTATTTTAATAGTGCTTTTAACTTATCCCAATCTATCACACCGTTTTCATCCATGTATGTACCATAAGTTTTTTTGATTGGTTCAATTTTTGTCTCTTCTTTTTTAATGGATACTTTTTTTGCTGGTGTTTTTTTAGCAGATTCTGTGGGTTTTGCTTTAGGTGTTCTGGCCATAGTAATTCCTTACAAAGATATACTATATATATGGTGCCCAGAGAGGGATTCGAACCCACACTGTACGGCTTCTAAGGCCGGTGCCTCCTACCAATTGCGCTATCTGGGCATATTTTTTATAAATAATAGTATGGTTAGATATTGCTGGTAACAATATCAACCACAGCTACAG
>Ga0172373_10002816_pt1 | contig 26293 bp, 22 predicted proteins | sample Lak10m_2_FD_114546 | JGI IMG/M metagenome (GOLD analysis project Ga0172373, IMG submission 114546) | Freshwater microbial communities from Kabuno Bay, South-Kivu, Congo - kab_092012_10m | ecosystem: Environmental > Aquatic > Freshwater > Lake | place: Democratic Republic of the Congo...
CAGTTAATTGTTTTTATAGACAGAATAAAAATGTATATAATAAAAAAAACCGCTTATTTAGCGGTTTTTTCTGTAGCCCGTACGGGAATCGAACCCGTGTTTCATCCGTGAAAGGGATGCGTCCTAACCCCTAGACGAACGGGCCATTTAATTAATGGTGTGCAAATTTAAAACTTATTTTTATACTGACAAAAAAAAATAACATTTTTTTCACTTTTATTTAAAATTTGTTGGTCTTATGATGAAAATTATGGTTAAGGAATAATCAATCTATCTTGAATCAAATTCATGACACATAATTAACTTATTAAACAAAAAAGTCCCGCTTGTGCGGGACATGATTTGATTAACTCTGCGGTGAGGGCGGGATTCGAACCCGCGATACAGTTTCCCGTATACAAACTTTCCAGGCTTGCTCGTTCGACCACTCTGACACCTCACCTTATGCGCCGGCAAAAATAAGATTAAATTTAATGTTTCAAGAATTTTTGAATCAATTTATTTAAAAAAGACACTTCTATGATTTTAATCTAAAGTTTTTCTTTAAGGTATTTTTTATTAATGTCTACAATTTTGATTTCAACACGCATGTTCAGCTCTCGATCTTTTTTATTTTTAGGTCGTTTAACTACCGGCCTACGCCCTGCAAAACCTTTTATAGATAGCCTTTCCTTATCTATTCCATTTTTTACCAAATAATCATACACTTTCTCGGCACGTTTTTTAGATAATTTAGATGCCGAACCCTTAAATTGATACTCTTCTTCTACATTATTTCCTGTATTATCTATTGCATTATTACCTTGGGTATGTCCGTCAATCCTAATTTTAACCGGATTATTTTGCATGTAAGCCAATAGTTTTTCCAATTCTTCGTACGAACTTCTTTTCAACACGGTAGAGTTTGGATGAAAGAACACGTTGGGTAAAGCTAACTTATCTCCTTTTTTAAACGGTGTAATCAAAACTAAAAAGCACAAATCATCATCACCAAAGTCAATACATTTATTGACGTCAAAATACTCTTCATAAGGCAAAAATCCAAATACATCGCACCTCAAAAGCCATCTGGTAGAATTCAAAAACTTGCAGGAATACGAACATATCGAATCGATATAAATCATATTTGGTTTTTTAGTGCTATTCTTCTTATTAAACTTTAATTCGGGATAGGAAATAGCCCTTTTGGTGGTGGCGTCCACTACCGAAAAATATACGTTTAATAAGTCTTTCTTCTTTTTAGGACCTTTGGGTTTAATTTTATCAGGCTCATCTTTTTTCTCAAGCCGCTCTCTGAGAATATTAATGATAGAATCTTTTAATACAAAATTAGAAAGGTAAGGGCCTTTTGGTACTTTAGCTGTATCTGTTTTTAACGAATCATTTTTTGCAAACATAACCGAAAAGAAATGCTCTTTTTTTGGAATAATAATCGGCTTTGGCGGATCAGGAATTTTAGGAGGAATAATGACCGTATCTTTTTTGGGTACAACTACTGGAGGAGGTTCTGGTTCTGGAACGGGCAAGGGTTTACCGGCTAACGAATCTAACTTTCTGACGGCATTTGCCTGAGCGGTACTAGCTGAATCAAGGGTTTTAGAATCGTAATTTTTCATTCCCATATCATCTCCCAAAAAGTTAGTATAACCTAATTTTTTATCTCCGGCATCACATATTTTTTTCTCTATAGATTTTAATCTCAAATGAGCCGTATTTAATTCTGCACGGTTTTGTTTCGATTCATCTTCAATTTTATCTTTATTAACTTTCAATACATAAGAGTAATCACAAGTTTGTACGTCAATCACATGACCCAAATCCGGTCCTTCTAAATTATGCACCAAAATATAAACTGCCTCATTAAGCCCTATGGGTATTTGTCGGGTATTAAATAAACTTCCTCTAAACGCAGCCGATTGGAAATTATCATTATACACCACATCAACCGCTAAACTATCTACTCGAGTAAATATGCTATCTACTTTATTTTTACAAATCTTGATATTGTTTCTAACCTTAAAAATTTCAAGTTCATACCGGTCGGTTTCGTTATTGGGGATAATGGTAAAACTGATAAAACATGGTTGGTGAAACACTAACTTATACCAAATCAATGTTCTCTGAGCCTCTTTTTTGGTAATGTTTGATTCGAAAAATAAACTGAAATTATTACGTATAATAAACTCATTAGACATGATAACTTCAGATAAGGCACCCATACCTGCATACTTTTGGGCCAAATCTTCGGCTGATTTCTGGCCATACGATTTTTGGGAACAAATTAAATGTACCAATAATAGGATAAAAATCCAATATCGTTTTAACATACCAATTTAAACAAAAAAACGTTGACCTATAGTTTCCGACTAATTTAAAAAAATATCCGAAGTAACTTTATTGAACTACAAAAAAGTTAAAAGCAACGCATTGTCAAATCGCCGTTAAACTTAATTATTATTGATATTAAAAAATTTAGGATTTAAAGAATTTGGAGCAAATCCCATAAAAATCATGTCATCTGTTTGCTCTGTATTTCCCTGCCACTTTCTTAAAAATAAATCTAATTCAATCTCTCTTTTTAGAGGCGACATTGACGAAATTCTTTCTAAGTATTGCAACAATCCTTTTTTCATAAGTTTTTTAGCACCCGGCCCACCAAACTGATCGGTAACGCCATCGGAAAAAAAGTAAAAATAATCATTCTGCGAGTAACGAATAGAATGAAAAGGAATATCGTCTATGTTTTCAAAAGGAGTTCCTATGCTTTGTCCTTTTAAATTATAACATACATGAGTATCATTTACTGAATCGTAATGAACAAAAGGTCTTTTAATTCCGCAAATTTCAATGATAGATAAATTCGGAATAACTCTGAATAAAATCACATCTAAGCCATCCGAAATTTTATTTTCTTTTTGTATTCCCGTAAAGTTTCTAATGAAACTCGTGTTTAATTTATTAATAATAGTTTTTAACTCAGAAAATTTTCTAGCGTTTGTTGTCAAAATTTCATGCGCTAAAACCGACAAAAGAGCACCAGGAATACCATGTCCGGTACAATCACCAATACCACCCACTACATCACCTTTCTTTTTCCTTTTTACCAAAAAACAAAAATCTCCACTAATTATGTCTTTTGGACGATTAATAAAAATACTGTCCTTAAATATTCGGTGGATTTCGTTTCTTTGAGGGAAAAGAGCTTTTTGGATACGTTCTGCATAAATAACAGAATCGGTTAAATCGTTTAATGAATCAATAATATTTTCCAATTCATCCGGGGCAACAGGTTTCGATAAAAAACCTTTCATATTTGTGTTTATAGCCCTTTTAAAATTCGAATCTTCTGTGTTTCCGGTAATATAAACCACTGGTATAGGTCTTATTTCCTGAATTTTAGCCATCGTTTCAATCCCATCCAAAGAGTCTTCTAATCGAATATCCATTAAAATCAAATCAGCAGAGTTTTCTTTAAAAAAATTGATTGCAGCAGTACCGGTTTCAAAACACCCCACCACTTCGTGCCCTAAATTTTTAACATATAATTTATGTAACTCCTGAATGATAAAGTCATCTTCAACTATAACTATCTTTTTTTTCATTGATAACTGATGAAACTATTTAAAAATCCTGTATTTAATCTGAAATAGGTGTTTAACAATTCCTATTCAACCAAGCTCAAATATAACGATTTATTGTTTGATTTGATTTTACATTCTTTTAATAAAAAAGCAAACTGATATTTATCAGAAATTAAAAAAAGATACATTTGTTCATGCTATTTTCTAAACATACCACTTCCATCGAATCAACCTCTCTATTTTCTGAATTATTTAAAGATTACTTGAAGGCGTCTGAAAAAACACAACCTTTTTATAATCAACACATTAAAAAAAACGATTTTAATACTTTTTTACATAAAAACTCTTTTGAATACCTCAACCGTTCTTTACTAGCTAAAGTTCTCCATCAACAAGCTAATTTAGTTTCAAATACAAGCAGTGCCTCCGAAGCAAATATTTCATCATTAGAAAGTACATCAACATTCACTGTCACAACTGGTCACCAACTTTGTTTATTTACCGGTCCTCTATATTTTATTTATAAAATCGTTAGCACCATTACTTTATGCCAAAAACTAAATAAAGAATTTCCGGACAAACATTTTGTGCCAATTTATTGGATGGCCACCGAAGACCATGATGCAGATGAAATTAATCATGTTCATCTATTTGGCAAAACATTAACATGGTCTACAAATCAAACCGGGTGTGTCGGTGAATTTAATACAGAAGGATTACAGGAAATTATTAATGAATTAAAATCTATTTTAGGAGATAGCGAAAAAGTTCACGAATTAATTTCGCTTTTCGAAAGTGCATACATCCACCATTCTAATTTGGCAGATGCGACTCGATTTCTTGTAAATACGCTTTTTGGAGATAATGGATTAGTAATTGTTGATGGTAATGATACAGAATTAAAACATGTGTTTAAGGAGGAATTTACAAAAGACATATTTGAAAACAGTTCATTTAAAACTGTTAATCAATCTATTGACGAGCTAAAGAAAAACTACAATATTCAAGTTACTCCGCGTCGGATTAATGTTTTTTACAAAGACAAAAAAACTAGAGAACGCATTGAAAAACAAAACGATACATACAAAGTATTAAATACGTCTCTTCATTTCACCGATTTAGAAATGAAAAATTTGGTGGAACACACACCCGAAAAACTTAGCCCGAATGTTGTACTACGCCCCCTTTATCAACAAAAAATTTTACCTAACATTTGCTATGTAGGCGGACCTGGCGAAATTGCCTATTGGCTTGAGTATAAAACTATGTTTGATAAATTTGGCATTCATTTCCCGATATTAATGCCAAGACAATTTGTACTGATTGTAGATAAAAATATTCAAACTAAAATTCAAAAATTAAATTTCGACCTTACAGATGTTTTTGAAGACGGAGAATCCCTAATTAAACAACTTATTAAACAACAACACCCTGATATTAATTTAGAAAATGTCAAACAACAACTAATAAATTTATACTCATCGATTTTAACCACTGTCGAAGGCATTGACAAATCATTAATAGGAACTACAGAAGGCGAGAAGCAAAAAGCAATCAACGGAATATCTGTGATCGAACAAAAAATTAACAGAGCTCTAAAACAAAAATCCGAAACTGATATCCAACAAGTATGGTCTATTAAGGAAAAACTATTTCCTAAAGGCATACCGCAAGAACGTTATGATAATTTTAGCATGTATTATTCCAGATATGGGAAAGAGTTTATTAAAGAATTAATAAGTTTGTTAAATTACGATTTAACAGATTTTAATTATACACTATTAAAAGAGAAATAACTTGTTACAAATCCTCTTCAGGAACAGGTTTATTTCTAATTAATTTCCAAACCGTACTAATTTGTTTTCTAAAAATAAAAGCAAGTAAAAAGTATGGTACTGCCATTAAATATAAAATTCCCTGATTGATACCTCCTGCCACTGAGTTTTTCTGCCCTTGGCTGCTTTCAACAGATGCCTTACACATTGCACACTGCGCTTCTGTTAAGTTAGGCAATAACAATAAAACCAATAAAATAAAACTTATCCAAAATATTTTTTTCATGTTTTGATGCTTATTTAGGTTTGATATGCTGTAAAGTTACGTTTTATTTTAACATAATGATTCCCCACATGCGTCCTGTTTTGCCACTATCTCTTCTGTAAGAAAAAAAATCAGATTCTGTAGTACAACGATTCATACTCCAAATTTGCTTGAGACATATTCCTGACTCAAGAGCTACAAAACGATTAGCTTGCAACAAATCTAGCTGTCTGTTTTCCCAACAATGATTACTAAATCCGGCATCACTAAATTGTTGAATAATATCTTCGCTTACCTCATAATTGGCTTTACTGATACCTTGGCCAATGGCTATTTGAATTTGTGAAATCTCAGCCCCAAAATTAACCATCTCATCTATAGTATTTTTTACAATTTTGTTCAATGTTCCACGCCAACCACAATGAGCAGCTCCAATTATCTGATTTTTAGGATCATAAAATAAAACAGGATAACAATCTGCTGCTCCCACAGCGATAGCTATATGTTTTTGATTAGTAACCAATGCATCTCCTGTTTGTTTGCCAATTTGAGCTTTACAAACTTGGTTGCTGTGAATTTGATTTAGGTAAGATACTTGATTCATATTTATATTCAAATCTTCTAAAGCACGTCTTCTGTTTTCTTCAATATTTTCAGGTAAATCATCCGATCCGCCTAAATTTAGACTAAAAAAAGGGTGTGGAGAAACTCCACCATGTATGGTGGAGAAACCATGAACTGTAGAAATATGAGGGGCTTTAATCCAATACATAACAAGTACAAACTTCTTTAAAGGACACAATAACAGTATACTAATAATTGTTTTAAAAGTAGTAAATTAGAGGCAAACTATTTTATTTATAAAAATCTTATTCTTTTGACATTTCAGGATTTTAATTTCGATCAATCATTAATGGATGGCTTATTATCAATGGGATATAAGCTGCCTACCCCCATTCAGCAACAAGCCATTCCGGTGATACAAAACGGAAAAGACTTAATTGCTTGTGCTCAAACAGGAACCGGAAAAACAGCGGCATTCGTTCTGCCCGTGATTAACAAAATCATTCATACAAAAACTAAAGGCATCAATACGTTAATTATTGCACCAACCAGAGAGTTAGTTCTTCAAATTGATCAACAAATTGAAGGGATGGCCTACTTTTGTAATGTCAGTTCTATAGGAATTTATGGAGGAAACGACGGTGTGGCATGGGAAAGACAGGCTAAAGCCTTGAGAGAAGGAGTGGATATTGTAATTGCAACACCAGGGCGATTAATTGCCCTACTACAATCTGGTGATGTTAATTTCCATACAATTCAACATTTAATATTAGATGAAGCTGACCGAATGTTGGACATGGGGTTCTCTGACGACATTAGAACAATTTTAAAACATATCCCCAAACAGAGACAAACGATTATGTTCTCTGCAACAATGGCTCCAAAAATCAGAACTTTAGCCGCTCAACTTTTGCACCAACACGAGTCCATAAATATTGCTATTTCAAAACCAGCCGCGGGGATTGTTCAACAAGCATATGTTGTTTACGAGCAACAAAAAGAAAAACTATTAAAAGAAATTTTAAAAAATGAAGATTTTTCATCTGTTATCATTTTTTCATCCACAAAAGAAAAAGTAAAAGAACTGTCTCATACTTTTAAAAATTTAAATTATTCAGTACAAGGTTTTTCCTCCGATTTAGAACAATCTGACCGTGAAGATATTATGCGAGATTTTAAAGCAAAACGACTTCGCATTTTAATAGGCACTGATATTTTATCTCGAGGAATAGATGTAGAAGGTATTTCACTGGTCATTAATTATGATGTTCCTCCTGATCCTGAAGATTATATCCATCGTATTGGAAGAACTGCCAGAGCCGCAAAAGAAGGAGTGGCTATTACATTCATAAACGAAAAAGATCAACCACGTTTCGGACAAATAGAAAACTTAATGGGTATGGACGTTCTTAAAATGCCGATACCTGAAGAATTTGGAAAAGGTCCGGAATATAACCCCGAAGCGCATATAAAAAAACAAAATAAACCGTTTCGTTCAGGAAGAAAAAATAAACCAAAATTTAAGAAAAAACCTATTACAGGACCACCAAAGTCATAATTGTTCATTTACAAATAGAATAATTTACACACTTCATTATAATAAATTACCACATTTGTTGCCATTTCAAAAAATCAAAAAATACTGTTTATGAACTCAAAAATATCACTACTAGAACAAAAACAAACTGAGGCCCTTTTAGGTGGTGGCCAAAAACGTATTGATAGCCAACATAAAAAGGGAAAACTAACCGCTCGCGAGCGATTACACTTTTTATTAGATGAAGGTAGCTTTGAAGAGATTGGTATGTTAGTCACGCATCGCAGTAAAGATTTTGGACTTGAAAACGAACAGTACTTGGGCGACGGTGTTGTAACCGGTTACGGAACTATATCCGGCCGATTAGTGTATGTATTTTCGCAAGATTTTACGGTATTTGGTGGCTCATTATCCGAAACACATGCAGAAAAAATATGTAAAGTAATGGATTTAGCCATGAAAAATGGAGCCCCTTTTATTGGATTAAACGATAGTGGTGGCGCTCGTATTCAGGAAGGCGTAGTTTCTTTAGGTGGTTATGCAGATATTTTTTATCGTAATGTAAGGGCTAGTGGCGTTATTCCTCAACTTTCGGCCATTATGGGTCCTTGCGCAGGAGGTGCAGTTTACAGTCCCGCAATGACTGATTTTATTTTGATGGTTGAGCACACCAGCTACATGTTCGTAACAGGCCCCAATGTAGTTAAAACAGTTACACACGAGGAGGTTACATCAGAAGAACTCGGAGGTGCTATGACGCATGCCTCTAAAAGTGGGGTTACTCATTTTGCCTGTGCTAACGAAATAGAAGCTATTAATCATATCAAGCAATTATTAAGCTATATTCCTCAAAATTGTGAAGAAGATGCTCCTGCATTAGCTTATAATTATTCCGGATCAGAAGCAAGACCAGAATTAAACACTATTATTCCGGAAAATGCCAATCAACCTTATGATATTAGAGACGTCATTGAAAACGTGATTGATGAAAACAGCTTTTTTGAGATACATAAACATTTTGCTGAGAATATCGTTGTAGGTTTCGCTCGATTAGCAGGACGCTCAATTGGTATTGTAGCAAATCAACCAGCTGTACTAGCAGGTGTTTTAGACATTCATTCATCTACCAAAGCGGCACGTTTTGTAAGATTCTGTGACTGTTTCAATATTCCTTTGCTAGTATTTGAAGATGTACCTGGATTTTTACCCGGAACAGATCAAGAATGGAATGCCATTATTACAAACGGTGCTAAATTATTATACGCATTTAGTGAAGCTACAGTACCCAGAATTACTGTGATTACTCGTAAAGCATATGGCGGAGCTTATGATGTAATGAATAGCAAGCATATAGGTGCTGACATGAATTATGCATGGCCTAGTGCTGAAATTGCTGTTATGGGGGCAAAAGGAGCCGCTGAAATTATTTTTAAAAACGAAATATCAGCTGCTGAAAATAGAGAAGAAAAATGGAAAGAAAAAGAAGCTGAATACCAAATGTTATTCGCTAATCCATACCGAGCAGCAGAAAGAGGATTTATTGATGAAGTCATTAAGCCTGAACAAACACGAGAAAAATTAATTCGTGCATTCAAAATGCTGGAAAACAAAGTTGACAAATTGCCTAAAAAGAAACACGGTAATATTCCTTTATAATGATGTTTTTAGATTTTGCTTTATTAATCATACTTGGCATAATTAGTCTAACAATTACTGTTATTGCCCTTATTTTTGGGGTAGTTGCATTATCTAACAACAAACCCAGTAAATTTATTTGGATAATCCTATTTTCTATTGGTTTAATTGGTTTAATGTTTTCCGTTGTATTTTCTGTAAAAAAAGTGGCGAATACTGTTTCACATTTTTCAGAGCATGCCATTAAACAGTTTGAAAATTATGCAGATAGTTTATCAGAACTAGAACACTTAGACCAATATCAATCAAATGCATCCGGTGCTCAAATTAAACTATTAAAAAGTTATTTGGAACCTACCATGCTGAATAATGACCCAATAGAGTTTTATACTTATTTAGGGTTTAAAAATTATTACCGTTACCCCTTAAAATACCCCTACTCGATTCATGCCATGCACGATCAAACTGATGGGGAATTATTTAATGAGGTAAATGTTACCAATTTTGATGAAAATGATAATGGAGAACAATTTACAGGAATAAATCATATTCAAAAAATAGCCTTTGATAAAAATTATTTATTGATTGAACAAGTGATTTCCTCAAAATATAACGAAGAAAAAGAGCTTTATTACATATTATACAATATGAATAATGAGAAACAAGAAAAAGTCTCATCCTACAAAGACTTATTAAAAATTGCGAAGTCTAAAGGGTATTCAGGACCAGATATTTTAATGAGTTTAGAAGATTACCGAAATTTATTTTAGCATTTTATAACAATGAAGTAAAATCAACCAAAAGCTTAAATACCTCTGAGTATTTAGTTAATGGCAAGGTTTTATCCCTATCATAAATATCGTGATAAGCCTGAATACCGCCCATGGTATATATAAAAAAGCAGGGCACACCTAATTCAGTAAACCAATAATGATCGCTATTCGCAGCCTTTCCTCGTTGCTTTATTTGTTTGAGATAGTTTTTATTATCATTAATCAATTTTAATTTATCAAATTGCTGTTTAAAAACCGTCGCATTAACAACCATGATTCCATCATCTCCTGTTCCCAATAAATCAAGGTTTGTTAAAAATTTGATCGTAGATAATGGGAATAAAGGATTTTCAGAATAATATTTTGAACCCAACAAACCAGCTTCTTCTCCGCTGAAAAATAAAAAAACTACCGAATATTTAGCTGGATGCACCTTGTAATACCTAGCTAAATTCAACAACATACTCACACCACTAGCATTATCATTAGCCCCTGGAAAATAAGCATCTTTTCCCATAGCTCCTAAGTGATCGTAATGAGCTGTATATACAACAAAACTATCAGCGAATTGGGTTCCTTTAAGATAACCACATATATTTTGCGACTTAAAGGCTTTAAAAAAACGGTTCTCACAGTCAATTTCAACATGATATAAATCTTCAGGAAAAGAATCTTTCAATAATTCTAACGTTGGGTTAGTTGATAGTTTAGTTGAGACGCCATAAGTCAATTTTTTCTTTAATTTGATTTTCAAATTATTATTATTATTGAAATAATCTATTGGCTCATAAGTTAAACTATCCTTTTTTATAAGATTAGATTTAATATTAAATGATGATGAAGAGGGATCAATTAAATAATGTATTCCGGGAAGTTTTTTTTTACCATTTATGACAACAGACATTTTACCGGGAAATGAATTAACAGGAAACGCATATTTTTGAGAAAATGATTTTTCGAATTTCAAAAGTCCAATATGTTCTAATTCCTCTAAAATATACTTGGCTGCTTTATTGACACCATCATTTACATAACCTCTACCTAAAAAATTTGCCGAACATAATTTTGAAATTACTTTTCTGGCATATAAGGTGTCTTGAGCCTGAATATTAAGACTGGTTATAACTACAAAAAAAAGTAAGATTCCTTTAATCATAACTAGCTTTTATTTGAAATTATTTTGTCTTAACAAAAAAATGTGATTACGCAAACCGTTTACGTGCCAATGTAAAAAATTGTTTAACTACCTCTTTATCTTCTTGCCATCCATAAATAGTTACCAAACCATTTAAATAATTCGTTAAATCGGTTAAATAAACAATCGCATTAATTTGTTCAACGGCAATATTATATTCTGTAGCATTTGTTGCAAATAATTCGTTGATAAATCTGAATTTATCATTTATACTAACGGCCATTGTAGGTAATTCTTTCGCCGTTTGTTCTTTTTCTTGAACAGCAGATTGTTTTGCATCTGATGAAACAAGCTGAACAGAAACTTCCTCCATGAAAGATTGATTTTCAGATAGTAATGTTACGGTTGTTGTTTTTTCTATCTGTTCTACAATTAATGGTTCTTCCATTACAATCTCATCAACAGTAGTTGGTTGTATAGCTGTTATGTCTGTTTCAGGCTCAGCTATCTGAACCGTATTTATGGGTGTAATAACTTCTTCTGAATAACTTTTATCAACTTCAAAAACAGGTTCTATCATCACTTCGTTATTTTCTATTTTCAGGAACTTATTATCCTCTTTATCTGTTTCTGTGGTGTTGTCACATTCCCTCAAAACCAATAAAGCCGATACTAATTTATTACTATCTGTCAAAGAATCATGAAGTACTTTTATACTGGTAAGTCCTAAATTATCGTGCTTTTGAAACGTTTCAATGATATTTTTCAATTGCTCTAAGGAGCTGTCTAATTGTTTCAGTAATAAATTCGTTTGCATTTTATAAAATTTTTCAGCTTAAACTAATCGATGAAATAAATAGACATTTTATTTAACTATCATCTATTTATTCTATTAAATCTAATTAAACTGTACATGAAATAATCAAAAACAGTTTAAAATTTCGTTATTAAAGTTTGTAGTAAGCTACTTTTTTTGTTTCGAAAAAATCTTCCTCAAAATATTTTTTTAAATCATAAAAAACGGCTTTAGTGTAATGATGTCCGAATTCTTCCTGTAAATCTCCTCCTTTTAAATAAAGTATTCCGTTTGGTAATTCATTGAAATTATCTTTAAGTATTTTTTTATGAATCCAATTATAAAAAACAGGAAATTCAGTAACCGCTCTACTGACTATAAAATGGTATTTATCCTGAATTTTTTCGGCACGCTCATGTTGAGCTGTCAAATTAGTTAAACCAATAGATTTAGCAACTTCTGTTACCACTTTTATTTTTTTACCAATAGAATCAACCAAATGAAATTGAGATTCCGGGAACATAATAGCAAGTGGAATTCCAGGAAAGCCACCACCACATCCAACATCTAATACTTTTGTACCTGCTTTTAAAGGCATTACCTTTGCAATACCTAATGAATGCAACACATGTCGTTCAAATAATAAATCAACGTCTTTTCGCGAAATTACATTAATTTGAGCATTCCAAAATACATACAAATCGTACAACTGACCAAATTGTTGAATTTGTAGTTCAGAAATATTTGGAAAATATTTTAAAATAATATCTGGTTTCAATGAATACAGTTTAAATTTTATTTTCTGAATTTTTCAAAATGTTAAATAAAAAATCGCGCGCTCTAAATAACTGAGCCTTTACAGTTCCCACGGGTAAATTCAAATTAAGTGCTATTTCTTCATAGCTCAATTCTTCGTAATAACGCATTTTTACTAATTCTTTATAACGCGGCTTTAATTTCTCTATCACATCTCTGAGTGCTTCAACCTTTTGTTTTTTGATGATGTGCTCTTCCGGGTCTAAAGACTGAGATTTGATGTTTTTGGAAAATTCTTGTCCTTCGTCGTTTTCCATTTTAGTGTCCAACGAAAAAGTGGCATTCTTTTTTTTGTTTCTTAAAAAATCAATGGCATTATTACTGGCTATTTTGAATAACCACGTACTAAATGCATAAGAAGGTGTATATTGTTCAAGTCGTTTAAAAGCCCTTCCAAAAGCTTCAATTGTCAAATCTTCTGCATCGTCCTTGTTATTACACATACGAAGCATCATAAAATAAACTGACTCTCTGTATCGATTCAATAATTCGGCATAAGCTTTTTGGTCACCTTTGTTCAAGGCTAACTGAATCAGTTTATAATCATAAACTGCCTTTGTTGTCAGCTTTTCCGTTGGATCTAACTCTTCCATTTATTTGATTTATGAATCAATTTACTTAAATAAAATACAGGATAAAGAATCAATAAAATCGTTTCATAAAAAAATGAAAATGCCCATAAATCCATTTCGTTTAACTTTTTGGACGCTTTTTTAAATACAACAGCTTGCACTAAAGCTTTCAAAACCAAACCAACAAGTGCAACTATAAGAGTAGTTTGAAACATAAACGATGCAAAGAACAACAAAAGAAATGCGTATTGCGATACATAACTCAATGTAATTTTAGCCCAACTACTTGAACTGTAATAAGGTGCAGTCGTCAAATGCCTTTGTTTTTGTCTTATCCACTCTCTTAACGTCTTTTTAGCTAATGAATATGTAATAGCATTTCCGGTAATGACAACATTCGTGTTATCAATGGTAGTGGCTTGGTTAATAAACAAATCATCATCTCCCGAGGTAATATGATAGTGTTTAGAAAATCCTTTTTGTTTATAGAACAACTCCTTTTTATACGCTAAATTTCGACCCACTCCCATATACGCCTTACCCTTAATAGCAGCTGATAAATAAGATGACGCAATTAAAAATGTATCAAATCGTATCAATTTATTCAAAAAACCGGCTTCTTTTTGATACGCACCATACGCTAAAACAATTTCTTTTTTACTAGCAAAACCGGCACTCATATCACTCAGCCAATGCTCATTAGCAGGATAGCAATCTGCATCTGTAAATAATAAATGATTATATTTTGAGCCTTTAATTCCAACCATAATGGCAAATTTTTTACCATGCTTATAGTATTCATCCTCTTTGATAGAAACTTTTTTTAGATTCGGAAAAATTTTAGCAAACTCATCTATTACATTTTCAGTATTATCACTAGAACAGTCATTAACCACTACTACTTCAAACTCCGGATAATCTTGAACAAGTATTTTTGGCAGAAATTCCGTTAAATTATCATCTTCATTTTTAGCACAAATAATAATAGATACAGGAGGTTTTTCTTCGCTTCGTTCGAGAGAAATATCTTTGAAATTACCTAAAGGCAATATGTTAACCAAATAATTGATTATAACACCAAGTAGTGAAAAAAGAAAAGCAAACAACAGGAACTTTTCAGCCCATATATCGAAAAAATCGGAAAAATGCATAGAGCAAAAATACCATCAACGCTGCTTGATATTAAGCTTATATTTGCAATTATTAAACAAAGAAATTAACAATCAATGCTTTTTTAAGGTATCTATTGGTTTAAAATCACACATTACTTTTGTTTTTTAATTAAATATTTAATCCTAAAAATATGCTAACGGACATTAAAGCAGTTATTTTTGATATGGATGGAGTTTTAATTGACTCTGAGCCTTTATGGCGACAAGCCATGATAAACCGTTTTGTAAAAATAGGGATTCCTTTTTCCGAGGCTCACTGTCGTTTAACAACAGGTTTACGTTTTAAAGAAGTTGCCGCTTTTTGGTTCAAAAAGCATGATATAAAACATATTCATATTGAAGATTTTGAAAAAGAAGTTATCAATGATCTTTGTGAGTTGATAACACAAAAAGGCAAATCTATGAAAGGAGTTACGGAAGTTTTGTATTTTTTCAAACAAAAAGGGTTTAAAATGGGCATTGGGACCTCTTCTAACTTAAAATTAATGAATACAGTATTGGATGTACTTGATATTAGACAGTATTTTGATGCCTTATCATCTGCCGAATTACTAGAATACGGTAAACCACACCCTTATGTATTTTTAAACTGTGCGAACAAACTATCTGCCATGCCCGACAATTGTTTGGTTATAGAAGATTCACTAAACGGTATCATAGCCGGCAAAGCTGCAAGAATGAAGGTTGTTGCCATTCCTGAGGATATTAATAAAAATAATCCAAAATTTGCTATTGCCGATTATCAATGCGATTCTTTGTTAGATATTGTTAACTTCAATTCATCTGAATTAAGTAATAATGTTATTCATCACGACTAGTTGCTATCCACTATTACTTTCACTACATATTCTGCTTCTTCTATAATAAACGAACAAAAATAAAATCCATCTTTTAATTTTAGCACAGGCACTACTTGTAATACAGATGAATTTGCTTCCACTCTGTGAAATCCTTTATACACTATCGATCCTTCAGTATCTCTCAACAAAACCTGTACATTTTCATCGAATTTTAATCCGGTAATTTGTACGGTAAATTCACCTGAATTAGGATTCGGATAAATTAAAAATTGTAATCCGTCGTTAGACTCTAACCTAGCAGAAATAACCCTGCTAAATGAACTTAAACGATTATTATCAACTTGTTTCAAACGATAATAATTAACTCCATCCATAGGAGTTTCGTCAACTCCGTAATATGAAATCGAATAATAACTATTTCCACCAGGGGCTTTAGTTGGTACCTGACAAACCATTTTAAATCCAAGTGCATCAGAAGAGCGTTCCACCTCATAATGATGATTATTCCTTTCTGAAGCAGTTTGCCAATTAAAACAAATTTTTCTATTATTACATACTCCTGCTTCAAAATTAATCAACTCTACTGGCAGTATAGTGGTACAAGTTTTAAAGGTTCTTGGTAAACAGGCAATTCCATTAAGGATTGTAGTAGAATTCCATTGAACTGTGTCGCAAATAGAAATATAATTAGAATTACTATTGCCCATATCAGCCTGAACTTTTCCTCCCGACATCACTATTATGTATGAATTACAAGGCAATTGTAACTTACTTCCATTAAAAAAACTCAAAGTTCCATAAATTATGATCTTGAGTGGTGTTGAACAACCTGAATAATTTATTTGATTTGTTATACTAATAATATGATTAGGCTGAATAATTATAGAATCTCCACAATTAGGAACAGAAGGGTCATTCCATGTAGAAGCAGTATTCCAATTTCCTGAAGCAACCGATTTATGAGTAAGCGCTGTCGATAATTTTGATACCAAAATCAAAAAAATTATTGAGGCATAGTATATGTATTTCATTGAATAACGCATGATATTAAGAATTAAGGTGATAATCAATAATTAAGCTTTTGTTGGCACAAACTTATGATACAGAATAAGGTTTTTAGAATGCTTCGTATCAGCCATTCTATTGATGGTCATCATCTTAGCATTAATTTGTCAAAATAAAAAAACAAAATGTTTTGACTCATAGAATTAGATAGATAGTACGTAAAAACAAAAAAAACATACCTAAATGATTGATTTTAATCACGAAGTAGAGCAGACAAGCTCATAGATTTTCTTTTAACTTATTTATAATTATGCAGAGAATTAGATTTTCAATGATACTAAAACTAATTGAACAGCTATCAATCACACTCAAATTTTACAATCAGTTAATATTAAAAAATGAAAAAATTACAAAATAAAACCGCTATTGTAACAGGAGCTTCTTCCGGAATGGGAAAAGCAATTGCTCAATTATTTGCAAAAGAGGGAGCGAATGTAATTGTTGCTGATTTAAAAAAACATGAAATTGATGATGTAGTCAATCAAATTGAACAAAATGGAGGAAAATCTATCGGCGTTATTTGTGATGTATCTATCGAATCAGATATTAAAAATTTAATCGACACCTGCGTATCTAAATTTAATGCCTTAGATATTTTAGTTAATAATGCCGGAATTTTGGACGATTTTACTCCCATTGATGCCCTAACGAATGATTTATGGTATAAAGTACTGGGCGTTAATTTAAATGGACCATTTTATGCATGTAGAATAGCAATTCCAATTATGTTAAAACAGCAAAATGGAATCATAATAAATATTTCATCCATTGGAGGGCTGTTTGGTTGCAGGGCTGGGTTGGCTTATACCGCCTCAAAACATGCACTTATAGGAATCACCAAAAATATTGGTTTTATGTATGCGAACCAACACATTAGGTGTAATGCCATTGCACCAGGAGGTGTAAATACCAATATCGGTAAAAATACGCGCCCAAATAAATTAGGACATGAACGATGTGTTTCTGGCGGTGCCAATATGCCGAGAATGGGAGAACCTAACGAAATCGCAAAAGTAGCATTGTTTCTTGCTTGCGAAGATTCTAGTTTTTTAAATGGCTCTGTTATTACGGTAGATGGTGGATGGACTGCTTATTGAGCGAAATAGTTATTTGCTAGTAATATATTATACAAATCTGACAAATGATGAATGAAATAATCTGCATTTGCCTTTAATAAATTTTCAGTTGTTTCATAACCGTATCCAACAGCAACAGTTTTTAGCTTAGAATAAGTGCCGGCTTCTATATCCTGAATACTATCTCCAATCATCAAACCAATTTGGATATTATATTCTTCACAGATTTTACTCACCATTTCTTTTTTTGTGGTCACAATTCCTTTAACCATGTCACTGGCTTTAATAGAACTAAAAAAATTTAAAATTTGTTTTCGTTCCAATATATTAAGAGTCGGAGTAAATCTTTTGTTAGTAGCTATATGACAAATGACACCACACTCTTTTAACTGTGATAGCAACTCATATGTTTTGGGATATAGTAACGTATTTTCATAAGATGAATTATCATAAATATCCGCAAACCTCAACCTAGCTTGATTAATCAATTCTTTATCACCACAATATACCTGATTTAGAATAGATGTTAAAGTTGATCCAAAATTTAATAAATTGAAATCTACGGGAGCCGGTGGAGCTAAGTCTATAAAAACTTTTTGATACGTACTTATGATTTCTTCTTTTGAATCTATCAATGTACCATCAAGATCAAAAATAATATGTTTATGATTCATACATATAGGACATTAAATAGTGAAATTTTTATGCCAATGAATCAATGCCTCATCCTCCATCTCCCTCATTTTTTTAGCATCCTCACGTTTTTTATCCTTGTAGCCGCATAAATGAAAGATGCCATGAATCATCACTCTGTGTAATTCATTTTCAAAAGTAACATTGTATTTTCGAGCATTTTCTTTTACTCTATCTATGCTTATAAAAATATCGCCATGAATCATTTTTCCTTCTGTGTAGTCAAATGTAATGATATCTGTATAGGTATCATGGTCTAAATGCGCGATATTAATTTTCAATAGTTCGTCGTCACTGCAAAAAACATATTGAATATCTCCAGACTTAGATTGTTCTTTTTCAATAACGGATTTAATCCAATTTTTAATTTTATTTTTACCCTTAAGATTAAAGGGAATTCCTTGATTAGCAAATGAAATCATTAATTCAAATTAAACGTCAATAATACTTCCTGACCATTATTAATGAACTCTACCTTGTCTGCCAAATTTTTCATCAAAAACACTCCTCTACCATGAGGCTTACCTATATTTTGTGGATCTGTGGGATCAGGTAAATTATTAAAATCAAATCCAACTCCTTCATCTGTAACAGAAAACTGAATATTATTATCTCCTGATTCAAATCCAATCTCTATTTTTTTCTCAGGATTACCATGATTACCATGATACATGGCATTATTAACCGCTTCTGTTAAAGCTATTAATATATTACCATAACTATCTTCATTTACCTGAAATGTTTCACAAACATCTTCTACCAAACGTTCTACATATCTCATATTTTCTGAAGATGATGATATGTATAATTTTTCGCCTTTTGCCGGTATCATTATTTTACACTATTAAAGTATGTATTAACTTTTTCTTTGTAATAGGGTGTTAAACTAGGAGAAACCGTATTTAACAACTCCAATTCTTTTTCTTTAAGTCTTTTATACTCTAAAAATTGAACAGGGTTACCAAAATCTTGTTTTTTTGCTTCATTACTTTTTCTTGTATCATCTTGTTCTTTTTCTCGCTCAGCTTTCTCACTTTCCAAAAGTTTTGACATTATTTCTTGCTGACGTTTCATAGTTTCTTGTGTAATTTGACGATTTACAATATCTTTTTCAGTCTGCTCCATTAAATCTGTGATGTTACCTCCCGGATTTGCGCTACCGTCTTTCTTAATCTTATCGAGCATTTGTTGCATCTGCCTCCTCAATGCCTCTTGCTGGGCTGCCATCTTAGCTAATTGTTCACTCATACCATAACCTTGGTTTCCTGTCATCCCACCTTGTTGTAATCCATCCTTTTGTCCTCCTTGTTTTTCTCCCGGTTTATTCCCACTTTTTGATCCCCCTGCTTTTTGACCTTGCTCTAGGGCTTTTTTTAAATCTTCCAATTGTTTATTCAATTGCTGTTGCATTTGTTTCAAACTTTGCATGCTTGTTTTACCTGACCCCACTGATGAACTCGGTTTTTGTCCCTTTCCGGGCTTTTTACAACTGCCACTTCCCGGTTTACCCTCCTTAGATTCTTTAGCTTGTTTTTGCATTTGCTCCAAAGATTCATTCAACATCAAGGCTAAGTTATTAATAGAGGTCATAGAATATTGCATGCGAGTCTGAGCATTACCACTCATGCGCTCTGCCAATTCATAAACCGCCTTTCCCATGTTCATTTGAATTGACGATATTTCACGATTTACAGTAGCGCTAATTGCAGGTACCCTTTTACTCAATGCTAATAAACTGTCTTCAATAATTTTTGAATCATCTTGTAATTTTTTTTGAGTTTGTGTTATTTTTAAGTATTGAGGGTTATCAGTACGAGTTTTGGCGAGCTGCGACATGGCATCTTCTTGAGCAAAAGACAAATTGAGCAAATTTTCTAAAACTTGCCTAAGTGATTGCATGTCTTCCTCTTGAGCCTCTTGTTGCATTTTATCCATTGCCTGTTGCATCTGCTCCTTCATTTCTTGCATTTTATCTACTGCCTTCTTTTGAGACTTTGAAGCATTTTTTTTATTATTTTGGTTTAGTTGTTGGGAACTTTGTTCCATTTCTTTACTAATCTCATTTTGCTTTTCTTCAGTTTTAGGTAATTCATTTGGCTGTTCAAGGGCAGCATTTTTATCCTGCATTTCCTTCATCTCTCTTTTTAATTCCTCAAATTTCTTATTCAACTCTTCTTGTTTTTTGCTCAATTCATTAGACGGCACATCTTGTTTTTTATTTTCAGACTTAGCTGCATCCTTCTCCATTGTGTTAGATTTTAAAGGAATATTTTCTGTTTCACTTTTTAAATTATCTTGTTTATTCTTTAAATCATCTAATTTTTCTATAGATTGTTGCATTTTTTGTTCAACCTCCATTTGTTTAAATGCTTCTAAAGCTCTATAAAGCTCTTTTTCCATGTCTTTACTAGAGAGTTTCATTTCTTCTAGTTTTTGCTGCACTTGATTTTTATCCAATTTATCCAACAATTTATTTAACTCTTCAAACATTTTTTTCATCTCCGGAGTCATAATATTTTCAAACAATTGTTCCAACTGTTTTTGTTTTTCCATTAAAGACTCGTCAAATAACGAATTTTCTTGCTGCTGCTGGTTATTCTGTTGATTTTCCCTTTTTACCTCATCTATCTTATTTTTAAGTTCATTTTGCCTTTTTAATATATCTTCAAGTTTCTTTTTTTCATCATAACTCATTTGTTTCTTATCAGTAAGCTTCTTACTTAAATCATTAATTTCTTTTCGCAACTCTTTTGCCTTTTTAATTCCCTCATTCAAATCTTTTTTAATTTCTGAATTATTTTTTTCGGTAGCTTCATTTATCTCATCTGCGGTTGGCGCCTTAAATTGCAGCAATTGAGTTTTGGCTGATTTAGCCCCTATGACTCCATCATTATCCCATACTTCAAAATAATAATCAATCTTATCTCCTGGAAGTGGATTAAATTTCGAAATATCCAAATAATGAAAGTAAGACTGTGTAATTTGTTGTTTATTAATTGTAATGGGAAATTCACCGGCAATGGTTTTAGGATTTCCTAATGAATCTGTAGTGTAATGAGTGTACTTGAAAGATAATCTGGAAAAACCATAATCATCTCTTATACTACCAGAAAAGTAAATATTTTTAGGGGTTAATGAATCTTTTTTTTCTTGAACTTCAATGAGAGGGACTTGATCAGGAATAACATTAATTAAATAACTAACCGAATCTGAATTATGTTTTAGAAAATGATTTTGCGTTTTAATACAATAATCCATGCTTTTCATAAGACGTGTAGAAAACAAAAATTCGTTATCAGTTGATGTTGAAACATTAACTAAAGTATCTGCAAAATTCAAAAGGATATTGTCCGTATTTTTAGTATGAAACACCCAACGTATTTTTGTACCCTGTGGTAACTGTAAATCTCCTACGTTAGACATAATTTCATCTTTTTTATTCAAGTATGGTGGATATGAGCACTGAACATCAAACTTAATCAACATAGGTTTTGGAAAAACACTCAAGTGATATGACTTTGAATGAATACCTATTGCATTAAAAATAAAGTCGGTGTTTTTTTGAACATTTTTAAAAGTGTGTTTATAGGTCAGTTTATCAATTTGTTCCATTTTATGTTCAACTCCTTCCGTCTCAATAAAAACTTCGTTCGGTATTTCATCTCCCACCAATTTTAACTCTAATACAAAATCTTGTTGTTGAACAGCTTCAAGCGATTTGTTTATAATCTCAAATTGAAATGGCGCTTTTTTTTCGAAATAAGTTTGATGATAAATGATTCTTTCTGTTCCGTGTGAAATGATGTCAGGCTTTACGATTGATACCAAACCCATTGCTAACAAAGGTGGTAAAGTATATTTTAGATATTTTTTATTTTCTCTAAAATTAATCGCGCTCGTAAACGGAATTGGCTTGAGCTCCTCTATTTTTTGATGAATACTAGCTGCTAGTAAATCTGATGAATGAATTGTACTTGATTGTTGTTGTAATTGCAGAGTATTGAGTAATTTATCATTAATACTTCCAAAATGCTTCCCTACAATTATCGACGCTTCTTCATAAGAAATAATCTGTCCTAGTTTATTTAACTTTAAAACCGGCACAATGATGTATTTAGTTAGAATAAACCCACTTAGAAGAATAAATGCATAAAACAAAAATGTACGTGCTGCGGTGTTAAATTCTATAGCGTATTCAGATGTTACTAAAAATAAAAATGTGCCAACTAATAAACCTAGAGTATATAAACTCCCTTTAATTAGTTGATTTTTATAATACTTCCTTATAAACTCATCTAATTTAGAAATTAATATATTTTTTTGTGAAGCCAATCAATTGCTATTTAGACAAAAATAACCAAAACAAGGAAGGATTGAAATAAAAATTCTGTTAAATGAATACGTTTGTTTAGAACATTAAATTCATTTTTTAACTAACGATATTTTTCGGGAATAGATTGTAAGATATCTCGAATTTCATAAATATCATCAGTGGTTACTAACTTCATACGAGTGTCTTTAAAGTGATCTATTCCTTTAAAATAATTCGTATAGTGTGGCCGCATCTCTAAAACGCCTAGTTTTGGGCCTTTCCATTCTATAGATTTATCAAAATGTGCCAAAGCAACCTCTACTCTATTTTCAATTGTGGGTTTGGGTAAAAGGGTTCCAGTTTTTAAATAATGTTTAATTTCATTAAAAATCCAAGGATATCCAATACTTGCACGTCCAATCATAATTCCGTCTAAGCCATATCTATTCTTGTACTCAAGGGCTTTTTCAGGACTATTTATGTCTCCATTACCAAAAATGGGTATATGTATTCTAGGATTATTTTTCACAGCTGCTATTGGCACCCAATTGGCATCACCCTTATACATTTGAGCTCTTGTTCTTCCGTGTATAGTCAATGCCTTAATACCAACATCCTGAAGTCGTTCTGCAACTTCCATAATATTTATCATGGAATCATCCCAACCCAATCTGGTTTTGACAGTAACGGGTAAATTGGTTGATTTAACTACAGCTTTGGTGAGGCGAACCATTAAATCAATGTCTTTTAAAACACCGGCACCGGCACCTTTACAAACGACTTTTTTTACAGGACAACCAAAATTTATATCTAATAAATCAGGCTGTGTTGCATCTACTATTTTTGCCGACAGGGCCATAGCTTCTTCATCTCCACCAAATATTTGGATTCCTATGGGCTTTTCATACTCAAAAATATCTAGCTTTTTTCGACTTTTTATAGCATCTCTAATTAAACCTTCACTGCTTATAAATTCAGTATACATCAAATCAGCCCCGTATTTTTTACATACATACCTAAAAGGCGGATCACTTACATCCTCCATAGGTGCAAGTAATAATGGGAATTCTCCCAACTCTATGTTATCAATTTTTACGATATGGCTAAATTACAAATCTTTTTCTTTAATCATGACTAATAAACAACCTCAGTTTTATAAGGTTATTCGTCATTATCTTCTTTGTCTATTTTTCTTGCCTTAGGACCGTCGATGGCTGCGTAAACCCTTCCAGTAGCATACACACTCATATTTAAACGATTACTAAGCACAATAATTGTTAAACTATCCTTTAACCGGCGATGAAATGATGTGCGGTATCCGTGCCACCAACCGTTATGATATACCTCTTTATCATCATTATTCATGTTTTTCATTCGCCATCCAAAACCATAATTACCCTCTTTTCTTTCCGGACTATGAGGTGTAAAAGCCAATTCTTGAGTTTGTGGAGTTAATAATCGTTGCTGATAAAGAGCAGTGCTTAATAAAAATAAATCAAACGTTGTGGTGTAAATACCTTTGTCACCTAACACACCATCAAACCAATCGTTGGCTACTTTTCCATAGCTTAAAGTATGGCCTTGGGTCAAATATTCTCGAGAACTGTCAATGTCTAATGCGGTGTAGGTATGCCTCATGCCAAGTGGTTTAAATAATTCTTCTTTCAGAAAAACAGAAAATTTTTTACCTGAAATTTTCTCTATAATCAATGCCAATAAAGCATAGTTCGTATTATTATAATTAAATCTTTTTCCGGGTTTAAGGAAAGGTTTAGGTTGATATTTAACTATCATATCCAATAATCCTTGATTAGTTAAAATACGAGGCGGTGATTTTACGTAATCGCTACAAAAGTAAAGGTAATTAGGTAGACCGGAACGATGAGAAAGCAAATCACGGATTGTAATATTTACATACGGAAATCCTTTAAGGATTTGACTCACTTTAGTTTCTAATTTCAATTTACCTTGCTCATATAGCATCATTGCGGCTATGCCTGTAATAACTTTTGAGACAGATGCCAACTGAAAAAGAGATGAATCGAGTAACCGCGTATTAGCCGATTTATTACTAACTCCAAATGATTTTTGATAAATAATATGATTTCCTTTTGCTATTAATACATTTCCATTGAAAGCATTAGACTTGTAAAGCTTATTAAACAATGTATCTAATCGAAAAATTTCTGACTTATATTTTGTAGAATCTATGATGGATGATACAAGAGGTGGTGCAATTGCAGAAAAAGAAGTGTCTTTTTTGGGTTCATCATGCTGGGTGCAATTAGCAAACAAAAAAGGATAACATGCAATGATAACTATGACTAATCTAAATATATTCAAAACGTATGAAGGGATTATGAGCTCTGTTTTGTTTTATAAACTTTGTGTGAGTAAATATAAAAATGACCTGAAACAAAATGAATACAAATTGTTCGTTTTTTATAACAATTATTTGTAGATAGTTTTTATTACAGCATCAACAACTATTTATAATAAACACCATTTAAAAAGCCCTTACCAATGAATTGGTAAGGGCTTTTGCTATGAGAAAACAATATCTAAATATTATTTCAACTTAAATGCTTTTTTAACTTTGGACACGTAATCAGTTTTTTCCCATGTAAACAACTCAACTTTCATCGTTTTAACTTTACCATCAGGTGATTTGAACGTTTTTGTTACCACTTCATTTTTACGTCCCATGTGACCATAAGCCGCTGTTTCGCTATACATCGGGGTACGTAATTTCAAACGTTGTTCGATGAAATACGGACGCATGTCAAAAATTTGTTCCACAATTTTAGCAATTTGTCCATCAGTCAAATTTACCTTTGCTGTGCCATAAGTATTTATAAATATACCCATTGGTTTGGCAACGCCAATGGCATAAGATACTTGAACCAATACCTCATTACACAATCCTGCTGCCACTAAATTTTTAGCAATGTGACGAGTAGCGTATGCCGCAGAACGGTCAACTTTACTTGGATCTTTTCCTGAAAAAGCACCACCACCGTGAGCTCCTTTTCCTCCGTAGGTATCTACTATAATTTTACGACCGGTTAAGCCCGTATCTCCATGAGGACCGCCAATCACAAATTTACCTGTTGGATTAATATGAAATTTTATTTTGTTATTAAATAAATGAGCGTATTTAGGATAATTCTTTTTAACTCTAGGTATTAAAATTTCTTCAACGTCTTTTTTTATTTTCGCTAACATTTTAGCTTCCTTATCAAATTCGTCATGCTGCGTAGAAATAACAATGGCATCAATTCTAACAGGAACATTGTCATCACTGTATTCTAATGTTACCTGAGATTTTGCATCAGGACGTAAATACTGAATTTCTTTATTTTCTCTTCTTAGAGCTGCCAATTCTAACAATAATGCATGGGCTAAATCCAAAGCCAATGGCATGTAATTATCTGTTTCGTTAGTTGCATAACCAAACATCATTCCTTGATCTCCTGCACCTTGCTCTTCTTTTTTCTTTTTATCTACACCTTGATTGATATCAGAAGACTGTTCGTGAATAGCTGATAAAATACCACAAGAATTAGCTTCAAACATATACTCTGATTTAGTGTATCCTATTTTACGGATAACATCACGAGCAATATTTTGAACATCTAAATATGTTTTTGATTTTACTTCCCCTGCTAAAACAACCTGACCTGTGGTTACCAAAGTTTCACAAGCTACTTTACTTTGAGGATCAAA